>Ga0182024_10001036_pt1 | contig 72095 bp, 67 predicted proteins | sample P32metaG_FD_120480 | JGI IMG/M metagenome (GOLD analysis project Ga0182024, IMG submission 120480) | Permafrost microbial communities from Stordalen Mire, Sweden - P3-2 metaG (Illumina Assembly) | ecosystem: Environmental > Terrestrial > Soil > Wetlands > Permafrost | place: Sweden: Stordalen...
ACGACGGCGATCTTATTTTGCCCGTCCCCCGGCTCGATCGTGGTCTGCCGTACGTTGACCGACGATCCCGCAGCCGCGGCGCCCAGCAGCATGAAGTTGAAGATGATCGAAACGCTCAGCACCAGAAGCAGGACGATGATGACGATCCATCGCCCCGCCCCACCGCGGGGGCGCGGGGGTGGGAACATCATGGGAAACATCCCCGGCGGCGGCACCGGAGGCATGCCCGGCGGCGCCGGCATCGAGAATGCACCGCGCGGATCAACGGGGCCCTGGCCGGGTGGTAATGGTTGGCTCATGATGGATCGGAAAGGCGGCTGTTAAACTACCATCGCGTTGGACTTTTGGCCACTATTCTCACAGCCGCCGGCGCGAGCCAGCGGTTGACATCAAGTTGATGACCGACAGGCTTGCGCCCGCGGCTATTAAAAATATTTGCTGTTTATTTTCTGTATTCGGCCGTCACCGTGCCGGCGGTGCCGCCGCGGACGGCGAAATCGCCGACCACCGTCATCTGACGCGGCCTGGTCACGGCGACCAGATCATCCAGGATCTCGTTGACCGCCGTTTCATAGAACATGCCGCGGTTGCGGAAAGAAAAAAAGTAAAGCTTGAGGCTCTTCATCTCCACGCAGCGGGAATCGGGGATGTAGGAGATGCTGATCGTGGCGAAATCCGGCTGGCCGGTCATGGGGCAAACGCTGGTGAACTCCGGGAAGACGAATTTGATCTGATAATCGCGTCCCGGTCGGGGATTGGGGAAAGTCTGCAGAATCGAGCGCGGGTTTTTGTTCGGCTTTTCTTTCATCAGCCCGGCGTCTTGCGGAAATCTGCGTCCAGCGGGTCGAAAATCTGCGGCGAAACTTCGAACGTCAGATCATTATAGGTGCCGTAGGGATTGCCTCCACCGGAGGGCTTGACCAGCTCGAGGGTCATCGATTCCCCGGCCGTCTTGATGACAATCGTGTATCGGTCCAGGGGCGGGGCATCGGGGACTTTGACGAGATATTTCTCTACCGCCAGCGGCTGGAATTTGGCTAGCAGGGTCGTCACTTTGGAATCGTCGACGGCCGTCTTGGCGTCGTACGGGGATTTGAATTGCCAGACGGACGGCTGCTCCTCCGGTTGTGTCGCGGGCTGCGTGGCGGCGGCCATGGTGGTCGGGCCCGTGGTGGGCATCGTCGCGGGCGCGGGTGGGCCCAGGGCCGGCGGTTTCTGCGCGGCTCGGCGATCCAGAACGATCATCTTGCTGGAGATCGGTTCCATCGACGGGCGCGATGCGGGCTGCGTCGTTGGGGCGGGCCAGGTCTCGTGAATGATTGAAATCTGCTTCACATCATCCGAGGCGATATTCAGCACGTTTTTGTCGCGCAGGTCCAACGCGGTTTTTTCCATGCCGTCCAGCGTGTCCTTGGCGATCTTGGCGGCCTGGCCGTCGGGAAGCTGCACGAAATAATGATCGTTGGCCAGGCTATCCGAAGCGCCGACGAGCAGCGTGACACCACCGACGGGGTTGGAGGGCGCGGTCGTCGCCGCTTGCGCCCCTTGCCTGGTCGCGGGCTGGGTTGTCGGCGCGGCGGTGCTGAGCCAGGCGGTGTAGGTCGGCTGATTGAAACGCGCGAACGCCAGCTCGTCCGAATCGGGCTTGAGAAACTCCGAAGCCTCGGCGCCGGTGATGGCCGAGAGCAGCGCGGAGATGGCCGAATCATCGCCGGGCATCTGCGTCGGCTCGAGGATTTTCCATTTTCCGTCCACCTGTTCAGCCGAGACGCGCGTGGTGGCGTAGGAAATGCGGAACTGCTTCACCTGGAAATCCTTGACGTCGAGGAGGTGCTTGTCGCGCAGCTCGGTCGCGGCGGTTTTAAGGGTCTTTTCCAGGCTGGAGTCGATCAGGTTCACATCCCCGCCGTCGACTTGCGCGTACATCAGGTCGGGCCCGGCGCGGTTGCCGATGGCGATGTTGATGGTCTTACCATCATCGGTGCTCAGAGTCAGGCGATAGCGCGGCGAGGACAGGCCCGAATCTGGCGCTTCGGCCGGGCGGCCGGCGGAGCGCACCTCGGCGATGGTGCGCACCAAATCCTTGGTGGACCAATCCACCGCGGCGGCGGCCACCGGCGCGGTGAGGCGCCAAGTGTCGCCATACTTGTGCAGCGTGGTCTGCTGGCCGGCTGCATCGGTGAGGGACAGCGCGTTGACGTTGTTGGTCTGGACATCGAGCAGTCGTGTGCCCTGGTCGATGGTGGGAGTCTGCGTGGGCGGCGGCGTGCTGGGCGAGCGGCCGGTCCACCAGAGCGTGCCGGCCACGATGAACAGCAGGATGATCAGGACAATCGTGGTTTTGAAATTCATCGCAGGTTTTTTTGGAAAAGCGGGACAGGCCGACTGAAGTCGGCCCGCCGGGCGTCGTTTAATCGCGTCGGTGTAGATAGACCAGGATTCCGGCGACCACCACCGCAACCGGCAGGCCGGCCGTGAGAATGCCGACGCGCCAGAACGCCAGCTTCGCCGCCGACATTTCCTTTACCCGCGCCACCTCCAGCGCGTGCGGGCTGATCGCCAGCATCGAATCCATGTGCGCCAGCCAGAAGATGCTGTCGACGAAGAACTCACCGTTGCCGGGCAATCGGCTGACATCCGGCCGCTCGGTATCCTTCAGATCGACCAGGTAGCTGGTGGCGAAATAGAAGCTGCCGACGACGACCAGTCGCCCGCCGCTGGTTTTCTCGGCGGCGCCGCCGCCAAAGAGCGGAGCGGCGGCGGTGTTGTCGATGTCGGCGGCGGCGCGGCCGTTGTCCGGGTCGGCCGTCGGGTAATACGTCACCTTGGTTGCCAATTGTCCCTGCAACATCTTGGACTTGGTCTCCGAATCCTCCGTGGCCCAGGAATGCGGGGACTGGGGAATGGGCAGAATCGCCTTGGCGGTGATGCCCGGCGTCGGTGTGACACTGACGGGCGCGGTCAGTTGGATTAGAAAATCCAATCCCTGCAGCGGCGCGACCAGCGGGTGATCGCCATACTGGTTCAACAGGAACAGGATGGGGATCGCCTGCAGCGCCATGTCCAGTGGATCGCCGGTGCGGTTTTCGGTGTTGGCCACCGATTCGTGGACGACCATGTAATCGGTTTTGGCGGAAATTCCCCAGGGAGCCAGGACGTCGGACATCGCATCGGCATTGGGCAGCAGCAGCACCAGCGCGCTGCCGCCGTCGGCCAGGTGTTTGGCCAGCATCGAATTGATCGGCGAGGGTCCCTGCTGGCTGTCGCCGGGAAAGCGAAGGACGACCCAGATCGCCTTTTTCATCTGCTCGTCCGTCGGCTCCGGGGCCATTTCTTCCTGTTGTTGCATGGCGGCCTGGCCGCTGGCGTCCTTCTCCTGCACGTCGAGGTTATATTCGCGCAGTCGCGCCCCGATGGCGGCGAACGGGCCGGCCTCACCCTGCATGCCAGTCCCCGTCAGCGGGCCGCCGCCAGGACGCACAAAGACCACCAGCGGCTTGGACGGCATGGTCAGCGAGGCGATGGACATGCTGATCTGCTGTTCGCCGACGAACACCATCCGGCCCTGGTCGTTGCTGGGGATGCCCAGGCGCGTGGCTTCGGGGATTTTCCAGAGCTGGTCGAACTGCAGAATCTTGTAGCCGCCATCGGTCATGATCAGGATCGACTTGCTCTTGAGCTGGTCGCGGAACTCGTCCAGCTCCTTCAGCTCGCCCAGGTGATGGATGCGATCGAGCAGCGCGGTGACGGTCTTGTCGGCTGCGGTGGTGCGGGCGGTGGCGTCGGGCAGATAATCGTGCACCGCCTTGGGAGCGGCGGCGTTGTTCTTCAGATCGTCGAACAGCGCCTCCAACTGCTTGATCCCCTGCGACACGAACGTGAGCGTGCTGCTGGTTTGATCGACGGCATCTTTGTAGCTGGGAACCTGCTGCGCCAGCTCGGAGGCCACGTCGTCCTTCAGATCCGAAAGCTTGGCGGAGATGAGGCGCAGGGTCAGGAACTCGGCAGCCAGCTCTTTCTGCAAGTTCTCATCGGGAACCTGATTGATCAGGTCGCGGCACTTGGTGGATTCGGCGGCGGCGTAATTTTCGAGGATCTCGCGCTGCGCCGGCAGCGCATCCAGCACCGCCTTGTATGCCTTGACCTCCCCGCCGTATTTGTTGGTCACTTCCTCAACCAGCTTCTTGAAGCGGTCCTTGTCAGTGTCGGGATCGAGCAATTCGACGGTGATATTCTGGCCCTTGGAGGCGTAATCGTTCAGCAGATCGGCGACGGGCTGGTAGTAATCCTGCTCGTGGGAATCGCTCTTGAGCTTGGGATAGAGCGCGATGATGCGGACCTTCTGCTTGAGGTCCTTGATGAAGTTGAGGGTCTGCGGCCGCAGGCTCTGGGCCCCGCCGATGGTCGTGTCGATGCGCCGCGGGTGCCGCTCGGCGATCCAGGTCAGCAGGAATGCCAGCACGATCACCACGAAGCTGGAGAGGGCGACGTTGGCGCCGTACTTGATCCAGCGTTGTTTCTGCGATTCGGGCAGGTTGGTTGATTTCTCGCTCATTTCCACCGTCGCGATTCCAGGACCTTGGTTGTCAGGAACAAGAACACCGCCGTCGAGAGGACGAAGAAGACGACATGTCCGCTGTCGATCACGCCGCGGGAAAAATCGGTGTAGCGCTTGAAGACCGCCTGGTTGACGACGTTGAGCCAGGCGTTGGAGAGGATTTTCCCGCTGGCCCACCATGGTGCGATGGTGATGGTGAAGAGCACCGCTGCCGTCGCCACCGCCGCCACGATCTGGCTGCGCGTCAGCGAAGAGCAGAGCAGCCCGATCGAGGTAAACAATCCCCCTACCAGGATGATCCCCAGGTATCCGCTGACGATCGGGCCGAAATCAATGCGCGGCCGGGCATACAGCGCCAGCACCGCCACGTACAGGAGCGTGGGCGAGAGCATCACCAGGAAAAATCCGAATGAGCCCAGGAACTTTCCCATCACTACGTCGGCCTCGTTCAGCGGCGCGGTCATCAGCGATTCGATGGTGCCGGTCGACCATTCCTGGGCGAGCAATCCCATCGATAGCAGCGGCACGATCGTCACCAGCAGCCAGACCATCCAGTCGAACAGGTTGCGCATTCCCGCGATCTGCCCGGGCGAAAAATCGTCGCAGAACAGGAAACCGCACGCGACCAGGAATACCGCCATCGCGACATAGGCAATGGGGGAGAAGAAAAAGCTGGTCAGCTCCCGGCGGGCGATGGTGGTGGCGCGTGTCATGAAAGTGTGACAGCCGATCTGGCCATGGCCTGGTCGGCCGTGACCTGGACAAAAAATTCCTCAAGGGACGCGTGCTCCAGCCGAATCTCGCGCAGCGGCCAGCCGTGCTGGACCAGCGTGCGCGCCACTTCCTCGCGGATGTCGTAACCTTCCTTGGCGCGCAGAGCGGCGGTGATATATCCGTTTTCACCGGGCTTGGCGGAGGTGGCTTCACCGCCCAGCAGTTCCACTTTCTGCACACCGCTGACGCGCGATAGAACGGAGGAAATTTCCTGGCGCGGCCCACGGCATTCGACCAGCACGCGCGCAGTCATGCGACGGCTGGCACGCAGCTCATCGGGCGAGCCCTGCGCCACGATGCGCCCACCGGCGATGACGATGGCGCGGTCGCAGGTGGCTTCGACCTCCGGCAGAATATGCGTGGAAAGGATCACGGTGTGTCGGCCGCCCAAGTCCTTGATCAGCTTGCGCATCTCGCGAATCTGCGTGGGATCCAGGCCGACGGTGGGCTCGTCCAGGATCAGCACCGCAGGGTTGTGCAGCAGCGCATCGGCCAGGCCGACGCGCTGGCGATATCCCTTGGAAAGGTGGCCGATGGTCTTGCGTTCGACGCCGTTAAGCCAGCAGCGATCCACGACGTGGCCGATGCGCTGGCGGAGCTGGGTGCGCTCCATCTGGCGCAGGCGGCCGCGAAATTCCAGGTATTCGACCACCTTCATTTCGGTGTAGAGGGGGACGTTTTCAGGGAGATATCCGAGGTTTTGGCGTACCTGCATGGACTGGTGGAAGATGTCGAACCCGTTGACGGTGGCCCCTCCGCTGGTGGGCGGGAGATAACAGGTCAGCATCTTGAGGGTGGTCGATTTGCCCGCCCCGTTGGGGCCCAGAAAGCCGACGATCTGCCCCTGGCTGACCTCGAAGGAAATATGATCGACCGCCAAGGTCTGTCCGTAAACCTTGGTCAACTCTCGCACCGCTATCACGAGCAACCCTCTTTCATCTCCCGCGCGAAACCTGAACCAGCCGCCCGGCAGTGGCAAAATTACTAAAGCCCTGCCCGGGGGATGTCAAGGGATGGTGGGTTATCAACCGGTCAATCTTAACACGCATCCGCGCCATTATTAATGCACAGGGCCGTCGATAGTTGCACGGCTGCGGAGGCGGGAATTTTGACGTACAATCGGTGGTTACAAGAGGTATGAACATGTCCCTGATCATTCCCCTGGCGGCTGTGGCATGCTGTGCATTGCTGGCGGCTTGTGAGCAGCGCGGCGATCAGCCCGCTGCAACGGCCGGGCCGACCACCGCGCCCCAGGCATCGGCCACCAGCGAGCCGTCGCCCAATGATAAAGTCGTCCATTCCGAGACCGACTGGTGCGAGATGCTCACGCCCGAGCAGTACGCCGTCATGCGCGAAAAAGGCACCGAGATGCCGTTCCACAACGCCCTGTGGGACAATCATCGCAAGGGAACTTACCGTTGTGCCGCCTGCGGGCTGCTGCTGTTCAGCTCTGATACGAAATTCGATTCGGGAACGGGCTGGCCCAGCTTCTCTGCGCCCACGGCCGAGGCCAATGTGAAGCTCGTGCCGGATCACACCTTCGGGATGGAGCGAATTGAGGTCGTCTGCCCGCGATGCGGGGCACACCTGGGCCATCTGTTCGACGATGGGCCGGCGCCGAGCGGCAAGCGGTTCTGCATCAACTCGGCGTCGTTGAAATTTGATCCGACGAAGTAACGGCGGCGCTGCGCGGCGCGATCATCAACTCATCCCCCTCGGTCATCTCGTCGGTCGGCTTGGCCGGCTGACCGTTGATGAGATATTTCAGATCGGCAGGTTCCCGGCGCAAGGGCGCGAGCAGTGGCGCCAGCGTCTTGACCGCCGATGCGATGTTTGCCCCGCGCGGAAGCTGGAGCATGATCGGCTCCAGCCGCGAGCCCGCCAGCGACGAATCCACCAGCACGCGCACGTCCATGCGCCAGACATCCTTGCGATACGGCTCGGCGAAGATGACGGCAAATCCGCGCCGGCCGCTGCGCAGGTGCGGGTTCGCCAGGCACATCACCGCGACGATTCCACCGAGGCTGAGCAATCCCAGAAGCCCCCACCATCGGCTGCGTCCGTGATACGCCGCATACGCCCCGCAGCCGGCAACCAGCACCGCCGACCCCAGTGCGATGAGCAGGTTGGCCGGTAACTGCAGGCCAGGCCGATTGTCCATAATCATGACGCCCAGCAGCACGACGCCGATGCCCTGACCGAGCAGGCCGACTTCGATGTAGTCCAGCCCCATCCGCCGCGCCGCCAGACGATGGTAAAGACCGCCTTTCATATCGCGCGAACATTTTAACATTTAGCCGCGGTGCTTGCACCGCGAGTATCTTTTGCCTCCCCCTGCGCGCGATCGTTAGAATGATCTTCCCGTGCTCGCCAAAGTCCACTCCTTCGTTCTCGTCGGCATCGATGCCTTGCTTTGTGAAGTGGAAGTGGACGTGAGCAATCATGGGCTTCCCAAGACCGCGATTGTCGGCTTGCCGCAGACCGTGGTGAAGGAATCGATCGAGCGGGTGCGGCGGGCCATCATCAATTGCGGATACCAGTTTCCCGGGCATGCACTGCTGATCAACCTGGCGCCGGCGGATGTGAAGAAGGAAGGTCCCGCGCTGGATTTGTCCATAGCGGTGGGACTGCTGCGCGGGGTCAATTGCATATCGACCGACCGGCACGAGGATTTTCTGATCGCCGGCGAGCTGGCGCTGGACGGCCGGGTGCGCAAGATCAAGGGCGCGCTCTCGATGGCAATGCTGGCGAAGGCGAAGAAATTCCGCGGCGTGATTATCCCGCAGGAAAATGCCCGCGAGGCCGCCGTCGTCCGCGATATCGAGGTGTATCCCGTCACCACGCTCTCGCAGGCGGTTTCGTTCCTCAATGAGAAGCTGCCGCTGGAGCCGTACGAGCTGGATGGCGAGGCATTCACGGCGTCGGCGCTGGCGGATGAATTGGATTTCGCGGACGTGCGCGGGCAGGAATCGGTCAAGCGCGCCGTCACGATTGCAGCAGCGGGCGCGCATAACCTGCTGATGATCGGGCCGCCTGGGTCCGGCAAGACGATGCTGGCCAAGCGCATGGCAGGCGTGTTGCCGCCGCTGAGCCAGGCCGAGTCGCTGGAAACGACGCGAATTTATTCGGCCCTGGGGCTGCTGCCAGACGGCGTGGCGCTGATGGATCAGCGGCCGGTGCGCACGCCGCATCATTCCGCGACGGCGCAGGCGCTGATTGGCGGCGGCACGATTCCGCGTCCGGGGGAAGTTTCCCTGGCGCATCATGGAATCTTGTTTCTCGATGAGCTGCCCGAATTCAGCCGGTACGTGCTGGAGACGCTGCGTCAACCGCTGGAGAGCGGTGAGGTAACGATCGCGCGGGTGCATGGTTCGATCAAGTTTCCCGCATCATTCATGCTGGTGGCGGCGATGAATCCGTCGGCCAGCGGTTTCGCCACCACCGATCCGCGGGCGCGTAACCGATACATGGAAAAGCTCAGCGGGCCGCTGCTGGATCGCATCGACATCCACGTGCAGGTTCCGGCCGTGCCGTATCCCGAGCTGACCGGCAAAACCAGCGGCACGGATACGGCGAGCATGCGCAAACGCGTGCATGCCGCACGGCAGCTTCAACATCGCCGCTATGGCGGGCCCACCACAAATGCGAACCTGAGCGCCAAGCAATCCAAGGCACATTGCGATTTGAATTCGGGCTGCCTGCTGCTGATGAAGCAGGCGATGACCGAGCTTGGCCTGAGCGCTCGGGCTTACGACAAGGTCCGCCGCATCGCCCGCACGATCGCTGATCTGGAAGAGGCGGAACATATCGCGGAGCATCACCTGGCGGAGGCGATCCAGTATCGGCTGCTGGACCGGAGGTTCTGAAGGAAATGATGAAGTATGAATGATGAATGATGAATGGAATAAGATGGATTTCGTTATTCATCATCCATCACTTATCATTCATCATTACTACTACGGAGGAGCCACCATGGCCAAGCAATATTCCCAGCCCCCGGCGATGTCGATCGATGCGAACAAGACGTATTCCGCCACGTTCGACACCTCCAAGGGGAAGATCGTCTGCGATCTGTTTCCCAAGGACGCGCCCACCACCGTCAACAATTTTATTTTCCTGGCCCGCGAGAAGTTTTATGATGGAACCAAATTCCACCGCGTGATCCCCAATTTCATGGTCCAGGGCGGCGATCCGACCGCCACCGGCAGCGGCGGGCCGGGATATCGCTTCAACGATGAACTGAAAGGCAATCCCCGCAAGCACCAGGTTGGCACGCTCTCCATGGCCAACGCCGGGCCCAACACCAACGGCAGCCAGTTCTTCATCACGCACGTGGTCACGGATTGGCTGGACGGCAAACACACCGTCTTCGGGCAGATCAAGGATAAGCAGAGCCAGGACGTGGTGAACGCCATCCAGCAGGGCGACAAGCTGAATTCGGTGACGATCAGCGAAGGTTAGATATGCCTGCCCGCGCCTGTTTTGTTTTGGCGGCGCTGTTGCTGGGAACCTGCACAATCCCTGCGGCGGCGCAGCCGACAAGCCAGCCGGCCGCGCAGCTTTCGCTGGATACGCTCAACGGGATGTATCGCAGCGAGCTTGGCGCCCTTTTGGATCCGTCGTCGGTGCAGCACTTGTACGATGCGCACAAGCTGCTGGAGCGATATTTCACCGCCGATTCCAGCGATCAGCGCAAAACGATCGTCGAGCAGCTCGATGCCACCGGACTTTCGCCGACGGTTCTTGGTCGGATCGTGCGCCTGCGCATGGGTTGGCAGGCGCTGACGCCGGGTGTTTATTTTATCAACCAGAAGTCCGGGCCGTACGCAATTCGCTATTTCCTGGGCGTGCCGCGCGGATACGACCTGACGCATTCCTGGCCGCTGGTCGTGCGGCTTCCCACGGCCAACGCGTTTCTGACCGATTCTCCGCCCGATGCGGCCGCCGTGGCGCGAATCTACACCCAGTGGATCAACGACGAACTGGCCGATCATCCCGACGCCCTGGTGCTGATGCCGCTGCTGAACCTGGATGAACTGTACGGCCCGGGGACCATCGGCATGAACCTGGTGATCCAGCCGATTCTCAATGCCGCCGGGCAGGCCAACATCGATCCCGCGCGCGTGTATCTGATCGGTCATTCAATGGCCGCGCACGCGGTGTGGAACATCGCGATCCACTACCCGACGTATTTCGCCGCGATCAATCCGCTGGCCGGGTCGGCCGACCAGGTCTGGCAGCGCATCCGGCTGGGGGATTTGCGCAACATTCTGGTGGTCGTCTGGCACGATGTCTCCGACACGGTGGTGAAGGTGGATGAATCGCGGGCGATCGTGCGCTATCTGCGCGGCATGAAATACGATGTGGATTACGACGAGACGCAGTCGATCGGCCATGCCCCCACGCCGCAGATTCTGGAACAGGAATACACCAAGATGCGGGCGCGCACGCGGGCACTGTATCCGCACGAGCTATACGTCCAATCGGACAGCCCCGACACCATTTTCAACCGGATTGACTGGCTGCAAATATATCAGCCACTGGACGGCGGGCCGCTCTCGCGCCTGATCTTCGGCCACGGCAGCAGCGGAATCTCCATCTATCGCAACGGCTTCCGCGCCGACGCCACGCAGTCGGCGCCCAACACGATCTCCATAGACACGACCAACGTCGAGACCCTGCGCATTTACCTGAACGACCAGATGGTGGACTTTGACAAGCCGGTCACGGTGATGGTCAACGGTAAATCGCGATTCTCGGATCTCGTGAAGCAGAGCACGGACGAGATGCTCAAGGACCAGATATTTCTAGGCCGCGGCTGGCGCTATTTTACGGGGATCATCGACCTGGATCTGACCGAGCCGACCAGCCGGCCCTCGAGCCGCCCCACCACGCGCGCTCCGATCCACTACACCACGCCGGATGGGAAGGAACACACGTATATTCCGCATGGGGATTAGCAGTTCGTCGGAAATATTTCTTTGATAGCCGCGAGTGCCAGCCCGCGAGTGATTTGCGCAATGTCGTCCGCTGGCTCGCGCCCGCGGCTATGAAAACGCAGCTACAACTCCGTATACTTCTTTGCCAATCCTTTCACTTTCTCCACGGGATATTTCGCCTGGTTTTTCGTAATCTTCGCCCGAAACGCTTCGCCCAGGTCGATCTGAAAATGATGCGATAGTTCCAATACCCAGAAGAGAACATCGGCCAGCTCGTCGGCCAAATCCTCACGACGCTCGGTGAGATGGTTCTGCAAATCCGCGCCGTTCTTCCACTGCGTCAACTCCAGCACCTCGCTGGCCTCCAACACAAGCGAGATCGCCATGTCCTTTGGGTTATGGAATTGCATCCAATCCCGCTCGTTCACGAATCTCAGCAGCAGATCGGTCAGCTCTTGGATCGTTGATTGGGACATAGCGGTGCTCCATTGTCATCACATAACCGCGCGTGCAGCGACCGCAATGCGCGGTCGAGTCTGCCGAGGATTTGCTCCCCCTTCAGACCACTTAGATTCATCGGCTCGCCGTAAAGGACACGGATCGGGCGCCCGCGAAAAATCTTCCGGTCCTTGGGCCACGCGGCGTACGATCCATCGATGGCCACCGGCACCACCGGCACACCGGCGCGGCGGATGACCAGCGCGATCCCTTTTTCCATCGGACCGATTTCTCCCGTCTGGGTGCGCGACCCTTCGGGATAAATGTTCACGATGTATCCTTCCTGCAGACGCCGGATCGTCTCCTTCACCGCGCCAACATCACCCTCGCCCTGCCGCACCGGGTAGGCGTGCAGCGTGCGGATCAGCCAGCCGAAATAGCGGTTGCTGAACAACTCGCTCTTGGCCATGAAGCTGACCGGGCGGCGCAGATGCACGGCGACCAGCACCGGATCGAGATAGCTCTGGTGGTTGGCCGCCAGGATCACGCCGCCGCTGCGCGGGACGTTGTGGCGATCGAACGTCTTCAGATCAAACAGCAGCGTCGTGCCGATGCGCGCGAAAACCTGCAGGCTCTTCCAAACCAGCGAACGTTCCATCGCGGGGGCTCACCGTTTCTGCAGACTTCTCGCACTGGACACGATCTGCTCGATCACCTGCGCCTCCGAAAGATTGGTCGTGTCGATGACGGCGGCATCGGGAGGAATGGCCAGCGGCCCGATCTGACGGTGCGCATCGCGCGTATCCCGATCCACGATCTGCCGCTGCAGCTCGCGCTGATCGACGACCTCTCCCCGGGCGCGGAGCTGGTTGGCACGGCGGCGCGCCCGCTCGCCGGGCGTGGCGTCCAGATAAAACTTCAGCGCCGCCTGCGGAAACACGATCGTCCCCTGGTCGCGCCCCTCGGTCACCAGGTTGGGGCGCTGGGCGCCGATCTCCTGCTGCTGGCGGACCAGCTGCTCGCGGATGGCCGGCACCTGCGCCACAAACGACGCCGCCCGCGTCGCGTCGCCGGCACGCAGCAGGTGACCCACCGATTCGCCGTTGAGCAGCACGATCGGCGGGCGCTGGGAAAAATCGAACACGATCTTGGCCAGCTTCGCAACAAACGCCAATTCGCGCGGGTCGTCCAGCTTGGCATCGCGGCGCAGCGCCGCCAGCCCGATGGCGCGGTACATCGCGCCGGTGTCGAGAAAATCGAAGTCAAGCTGCTGCGCCACGGCCGCAGCCACCGTGGATTTACCCGTGCCGGCCGGCCCATCGATCGTAATGATCATGCGATTGGTCTCGTGCGAACGCGACCATGATGCAAATTCGACCCCCGCCATGCAAGTGATGCGCCGGTATTCACCGGCCTGGGTACTTTAGTCGCCATGTTCTTGCCCCCGAATGCGAATGTCCCTACCTTAGCCAACTCTTTCACAAAGGAGTTTTTCTCATGGCACTGATCGCCCCGCACGGCGGGAAGTTGGTTAATCGGGTTCTGGATTCGACCGCCGCGCAGAATGCGGGCAAGGAAGCGAGTGCGCTGCCGTCCATTCGGCTCTCACCGCGAGAGCAGTTCGATCTGGAAATGATCGCCGCCGGCGCGTTCTCGCCGCTGAGCGGGTTCATGGGCCAGGCGGATTTCCAATCGTGCTGCAAAAACATGCGTTTGTCGGACGGCACCGTGTGGCCGATCCCCGTGCTTCTCTGCCCGCCCAACGACGTGGCCGCGAAAATCCAGGCTGGGCAGAAGATCGCGCTACAGGATTCGCAGGGAAGACTGCTGGGTCTGATGAGCGTGACGGAAAAGTATCGGCACGATAAGGAGCTGGAGATTCCCAACGTCTATCGCACCAGCGACGAGGCGCATCCCGGCGTCGCGCAGGTGAAGAAACAGGGCGACACCTGCATCGCCGGCAGCGTGGACGTGATCCAGGCCAACCACGAACCGGAATTTCCCGAATACCGCCTCCCCCCCGCCAAGACCCGCGAGGCGTTTGCATCGCGCGGGTGGAACACTGTCGCGGCATTCCAGACGCGCAACCCCATCCATCGCTCGCATGAATACCTGACTAAATGCGCGCTGGAAATGACCGATGGCCTGCTGATTCATCCCCTGGTCGGTGAGACCAAGTCGGATGACATCCCCGCCCCCGTCCGCATGCAATGCTACAAGGTCCTGATCGACAACTATTACAACAAGGACCGCACGATGCTGACGGTGATGCCCCTGGCGATGCGCTATGCTGGGCCGCGCGAGGCGATTCTGCATTCGCTGATCCGCAAGAACTACGGGGTGACGCATTTCATCGTCGGCCGCGACCATGCCGGCGTGGGAAATTACTACGGAACTTACGACGCCCAGAAAATCTTCGATCAGTTCGATGTTCCCCGGGAGATCGGCGTGACCATTCTGAAATTCGAGCACACCGCCTGGTGCAAGCCCTGCGAGGCCGTCGTGTCACCGAAGACCTGTCCACATGGCGCGGACCAGAAGATCGCGCCCAGCGGCACGAAAGTGCGCGAGATGCTCAAGGCCGGCCAGCGCCCGCCGGTGGAATTCAGTCGTCCGGAGATCGCGGATATTCTGATCAAATGGGCGCAATCGGCTGGATGAAACGCGGCGCACCGCTTCAATGTTCAGGCAGCGCCGCGATCTCGATCTTCACGGCGTCGACGATTGTGCGCAGATCGACTTCGCCCATCGCCAATGGCGGCATGAGGACGATCACATCGCCCAGCGGGCGCAGGATGACGCCGTGACGCCGGACCGCGGCGCAGACCGCGGCGCCGGTGCGCCGATGCGGGTCGAAGCCGGTCAATTCGATGCCCACCATGAAACCCTTCTGCCGCACGTCACCGACCTGCGGCAGCGCGCGCAGCTCGGTCAACATCTGACTCAGCAGGTCCGACTTGTGCCGCACCTGCTCGAGCAACCGGTGCTTCTGAAACAGATCAAGCGATGCCAGCGCGGCGGCACAGGCCAGCGGGTTGCCGGTGTACGTGTGGCCGTGGAAAAACGTCTTGCCTTCGGACGGTTCGCCCAAAAACGCCTGGAATATTCGCTCGGTGGCGAAAGTGGCGGCCAGCGGCAGATATCCTCCTGAAATCCCTTTGCCCACGCACATGAGGTCGGGAGAAACGTTCTCGTGTTCGCAGGCGAACATCCGGCCCGTGCGGCCGAAGCCGACCGCCACTTCATCGGCAATCAGCAGGACATCGTGCACGTCGCAAAGTTTTCGCACGGCGGAGAGATAGCCGGGCGGATGGACGATCATCCCGGCGGCGCCCTGGACGATCGGTTCGATGCAAACCGCGGCGATCTGGGGGCCGTGCCGATCCAGAATCTGCGACAATCCCTCCAGCGCTGCCCGGCTTACCGCCTCGGGATCGTGAGGCGTGGGGCTGTGGAAAATATCCGGCGACGGCGCGAAGTGGGTCTTGAACAGCAGTGGGAAATATGGCCGGTGAAACAGCTCCGCGCGTCCCACGGAAATCCCCCCCACGGTGTCGCCGTGATATCCCTGGCCCAGGCCCACGAACTGGTGTTTCTCCCCGCGGCCCAGGTTGTGCCAATATTGCACCGCCAGCTTGAACGCGATTTCTGTCGCGGTGGCGCCGCTGTCGCTAAAAAGGATTTTGCTCAGGCCGGGTGGGACGATTCGCATCAACCGATCGGCCAGCACGATCGCCGGCTCGCTGGCCAATCCCAGCATCGTCGTGTGGGCGACACGATCCAGCTGCCGGCGGATCGCATCATCGATCTCGGGCACGCGATGACCATGCACGTTGCACCAGAGGCTGGAAACGCCATCCAGATAGCGGCGGCCGTCGCTGTCGATCAGATACATTCCCTGGGCATCGGTGATGACCAGCGGATCTTCCGCAAGCCACTGCTTCATGTGCGTGAACGGATGCCAGAGGTGCTGGTGATCAAGGCGCACGAGGGCTGCGGTCTCGGGGGATTCCACGCCGCAAGCGTAAGAGGGCATGGTCAATCGTTCAATCCGGCCGTGATGACGGTTGCATTTTTCCGGGACGGCGTTCAAATGACGACTTGTTCTTCAACGGAGGTCAACATGACGATTAATTACACGATCGTTCCCAGCGATCTCGGCCGAATGCTGGTTGCGGGGACCCGCCGCGGGGTCTGCTCGGTGCTGTTCGGCAGATCAACCGCGCAGCTCGCGGGGGAATTGCGACGGCGGTTTGGCGACGACGAGCTTCGCCGTGATGATGCACGAATGGACCGGTGGGCCAGCATCGTCGCGAAATATCTGGCGGGTGAATCAGCGAATGGCCGGGTGCCCCTGGATGTTCGAGGCACGGCGTTTCAGCGCCGCGTCTGGCGTGCGTTGCGGCGGATCAAGCCCGGGAAGACTGCATCCTATCGCCAGGTGGCGCGGACCATTGGCCAGCCCCGGGCGACGCGCGCCGTCGCGCAGGCGTGCGGCGCCAATCCGGTCGCGGTGATCGTCCCGTGCCATCGCGTGATCCGTGAAGACGGCGGCCTGGGCGGCTTCCGCTGGGGCCTGGCGCGCAAGCGCCAACTGCTCCGCCGCGAGTGCCAGCGCAACGGATGATCGGCCTTCACGATTAGCGGCCGGGCTTGCCCGGCGTTGGCTGGCCATGTAATCGAACGCCGCGCAAGCGCGGCCGCTAAACGTGAAGGCACTCGAGCTGCTTTGAGCAATGCCGAACATGAGCGACACGTCGATCAATGCGGTTGTCGTCGATCCCAACGCCGCGGGGCGGCTGGTGATTCGGCCTGTCCCACCGCCGCAGGTGTATCCGGGGCAACTGCTCGTCCGCGTGAAGGCGATTTCCCTTAACCCCGGGGAGCTGCGGATGTCCCAGAACGCCGCGGCGGGGCACCGGCCAGGATGGGATTTTGCCGGCATCGTTGAGCGTGCGGCGGACAATGGAACTGGGCCGGCGGTGGGCGCGCGAGTGGTCGGGATGCTGCGAGCGGGGTCATGGGCGCAGCTGATCGCCGCCCCGACCAATGCGGTCGCCCAGATTCCGCAGAATGTTTCATTCACGCAGGCGGCGGCGCTTCCAGTCGCTGGGCTGGCCGCGTTGTATTCGCTTCGCAAGGGTGGGTTGCTGTTGGATAAGCTCGTACTGGTCACCGGCCCGACGGGCGGGACGGGTATTTTCGCCTGCCAGCTGGCACGCTTGAGCGGCGCCCGGGTGGTGGCGACGGTGCGGTCGCCGCAGCGCGAGTCTTTTGTCCGAAGCCTGGGGGTCGAGAATGTTCTGATTGGCGAAGATCCATCGGCGGCTGCGAAGTTCGGCCCCTACGCGCTGATCATCGATTCGGTTGGCGGGCCGAATTTCGGCAAGGTTTTGGCCATGCTGGCGACCGGCGGGACGTGTGTGATCTTGGGCGCTTCAGCCGGAACTGAAACACAAATCGACCTTCGTGATTTTTATTCCGGCGGGCCGAAGATACTGTATGGCTTGATTATATTTCAGGAGCTGGCGCGCGAGCCGGCATCGCAGGGCCTGAAGGTGCTCGCGGAGTTGGTCGCGGCGGGGAAGCTCAAGCCGCACATCGATGTGGAAGTGCCGTGGACCAGGATTGCGGAAATCGCGAAGGATCTGACCGACCGCAAATTCACCGGCAAGGCGGTGTTGACGGTGGATTGATGTGCGCCATGGGTTCTAAGGGACACGGCCACTAAAGTGGCCGCGCCGGGTAATACCGCAATGTGCGCGGCGCGGCGTGTATAAGGTGTTTGCGGCCGTCATCGAAGTTGCAATTGGGATTTGATGTGCTAACGTAGGTGGATCCTATGATGCGATCGCCAGATCAGCCGTCTTCGGGCGCGGCCCGCCCGCCGGCGTCGCCGCCTGCGGCGTCCGCACGGCCGCCCGGGCCGCCGGCCAGCGATCGCGACCGCCGTCGCGAGAATCGCCGGCCCGTTCAGGGCAAGGCAATGCTCACCATTCTCGATGGCTCCAGCGCCAATTCCACGTTCGACATCATGACCCGCGACCTGTCGTTCAGCGGCATCTCATTCCTGCTGCGCCAGTCGCTGGCGGTGGGCCAGACCTGCAAGATCGAAATGATCGGCAACGGCGGCGGGATCACGGCAACGCACCAGTGCGAAGTGGTGCGCTCACGGCCACTGAGCAATGGCAAGTTCGAGATGGCCGTGCAATTCCGGGGTTGACCGTTTGTCCATCCGAATCGAGCGTGTCGGCCAGGCCCTGCGGCTGAACGGGAATCCATCCAACCTATCTTCCGCTCCGTAATCAGCTACAATAAAGTTCGCGCGCTTCGTTTGGAGGTTTGTTCCGTGGCCCAGGCTGATATTGATATTGCTGATGAGAAAATGCTCCCGCGTGCCGTTGAGTTGTATAACGCGATCTTCCGACCCAAGCGCGAAATCGACTTTTTCAAGCGGCGGTTCCTGGGGCGCTACAATACGCTCACCCTGATCGCGCGCATGGACAACCGGCCAGTCGGGTTCTGGATCGGGTTCGAGCTGAAGCCCGGGATGTTTTATCACTGGATGGGCGCGGTCATCCCGGATGTGCGCCGCCATGGCGTGGCGCGGCAACTGCAGGAGGCGCAGCAGGCGTGGGCCAAGGATCACGGATATGAATATGTCCGCTGCGAATGTCTGAACCATCAGCGCGAATTCATCCACTTCGCCATCACGATGGGATTTGACATCGTGGGCATCCGCTGGGATTCCACGCACGCGGACAACCTGGTCGTGTTTGAAAAGAACCTGGTCGATTGAGGTGGGCTGGCGTCGGAGGCGGATCAGTTGGCGGATTCGGCCAGGCGATGATCGACCATCAGCGGGGGCATCGACTGCTGATGATTTGGGGACGCCGTGGAACGCTGCCACGCCAGGACCCACACGGTCAACACGATCACGACCGCAAATGCCGGAAGAGTCAACCGATGTACTGCTTCACTGAACATCCCAAGCCTCGACACTTAGCGCATTGATAATATCGTCTTTACGGCCTCTTAACAATCAGAATCGGATTTAAATCGTGACGGCCGCCCAATTGGATACCTGGCTACGTGAGGCAAATCGCCGGCCCCTGGTCATGGGGGTGGTGAACGTCACGCCGGACAGCTTTAGCGATGGCGGCCGATTTGCCGATCCTTCCGCCGCTTCGGCGGCGGCGCTGCGCATGTTCCAGAGCGGCGCAGATTGGGTGGATGTCGGCGGCGAATCGACGCGGCCCAGTGCGCCGCCGGTTGATCCACAGGAGCAAATCCGACGCATCGTTCCGGTCATCGGCGAAATCCGTCGCCAGGCGAATTCGCTGCTCTCAGTTGACACCACCAGCGCGGCAGTGGCCGAGGCGGCGCTGGATGCGGGCGCGGACGTGGTGAACGACATTTCCGCGGGTCGGGACGATCCGGGGATGCTCGCGCTGATCGCCCTCCGCGGCGCCGCGATTATTCTGCTTCACATGCAGGGGACTCCAGCAACGATGCAGGCGGAACCGACATATAAAGATGTGACCGACGAGGTATCGCGTTTTCTGCTCGAGCGCCGGGCGGCGGCGATGGACACGGGCATCGCGCAGCATCGAATCCTGCTGGATCCGGGCCTGGGATTCGGCAAGAAGCTGTCCCATAACCTGACATTGATGCGGGACACGGCGGCGCTGGCGCGATTGGACGCGCCGCTGGTCGTCGGTCCCAGCCGAAAATCGTTTATCGGGCAGATCACCGGCGAGCCCAAGCCAGCGGAGCGTGTTTTTGGGACGGCTGCGGCCGTGGCGTGGTGCGTGGCTAACGGCGCCGCGGTTGTCCGTGTCCACGATGTTGGACCGATAGCGCAGGTGGTGCGGATGATCGGCGCGATTTCCGCGGGAAAAGGCCCGGATTTTCTCAAGAATAATGGTCCATATGCCGGTTTGACTGTATAGTCGGACATAAGATCAACAGGACTGTGCACGGTCACATTCATCGATGAACACGGGGCTGAAAGACAACCTCAGCAGCTTCCTTCGATCCGTCTCCGGGGTCGCGTGGTACACGGTCCTCATCGAATTGCTTCTGATCGGCATCGTCGTTTTCTGGGTAGTGCGCAGCCTGCAGGGAACGCGCGGGGCGCGCATGCTCAAGGGGATCGGATTTCTCCTCATCAGCATCTATCTGATCGTGCGGCTCGTGGGCGAGCAGATTTTGCACCTGCATGAGATCGTATTTCTGTATGAGAAGTTCCTGTATTTCGCGACCTTCGCCCTGGCGGTGGTGTTCCAGCCGGAGCTTCGCCGGGCGCTGATGCGGCTGGGCGAAACTCGCCTCTTCCGTGGTTGGACCGATGAACTGGGAGATGAGATCGAGCAATTGGTGACCGCTGCGAATTTCCTGGCGATGCGGAAGATCGGCGGCCTTATCGCGGTGGAACGCGAAGTCGGGCTGGGCGGCATCGCCGAGTCGGGCCGGCGCGTCAATGCCGATCTGTCCGCAGACCTGCTCAATACGATATTCTGGCCCAACTCACCGCTGCACGACCTGGGGGTGGTGATCAGCGCAGGCCGGATCGCGTATGCCGGCGTGCAATTTCCTCTGGCGGAGAGCGGCGGCGTGGAACGCGAGTTGGGCAGCCGCCACCGTGCCGCGGTGGGATTGAGCGAGGAGACCGACGCGGTGGTGATCGTTGTATCCGAGGAGACCGGCGATATCAGCATCGCCGAAAGCGGCAAGCTCATTCGAAAACTCACCCCCGAAGCGCTGCGGGGTCTGCTCAACGAATTGCTGGGTCACGTCAGCGAGGATCGCCCGCTGCCGCGACGTCATTTGGAGGCGGCACAGCAGGCATGGACGTAGAGGCGAAAACAATCCCCGCCGAAGTGGTCCCCCCGCCGCCGCACGAAGCGGCGCCGCGGCGCCCTTCGGCGCTGGCATACTTCGCGCGTCGGGCATCTGGCGAGTGGCGACGCTTCCGGCAGGGATTCACACGCCAGAACGTCATCTCCTTTTCCAAGGCCATGGCTTGGGTGGTTCCGCTGACGTTGTTGATCTGGGTCTACGCCGAGACCGCACAGGATGTTCCCCGATCCAACGTGCAGATGCCGATTGAGCTGCGAAGCAACGATCCCAAGCTTACCGTCAAGCTGGTTAAACCATATCCCGACAAGTTCATCGTTTGCGATCTGGAGGGGCCCAGTTCGAATCTCGAGCACTTCACGGACCAGCTTTCGCCGACGGATCCGCTGATCATCAACATCGACACGTCCAAGCTGCCCCCGGGCGAGAATTCGATGCCGACCAAGGGGATGATCATAGACAATCCACGGCTCAAGGCGTATGGCATCTCGGTGAACAAGTCCGAGCCGGATGTGCTGACGTTTGATGTGGATCAGCTGGACGAACGTTCCGCGACGGTGACGGCGCCGACGGGGATTCCGACGCTTAAGTCCGCCACCTTCGACCCCCCCACCATCCGCGTTAGCGGGCCCAAACATGAATTGGATGCGGCCGAAACCAACGGGGAATTGACGGTGGTCGCGGACATCACCAGCCTGTCGGTGCTGTCCTCGCCAGGGCAGCATGAAGTGTCGAACGTCAACCTGCGGCAAGTCGATGATCTGAACTACTCACGAGACAAAGTCAGGGCGACGCTGGTGGTCACCGACCCGGACGTGCCATACACGTTGACTAATGTGCCGGTCCTCCTGACGGCGCCATACCCGGTTCTCCGTGACAACGCGGTGACCTGGGATGCATCCTACAGCGCCGGCATCAACGTCATCGGGCCGCCGGATAAGATCGCGCAACTAAAAGCGGGTCAGGTGAATCCATATCTTGAGCTGAAGATCGCCAGCACCGACGTGAGCAATCCCCGGCCGATCCAATTGCAATTGCGGGATCTGCCCGAAGGCGTGCGGGTGGCGCCGGGACAGACGTTGACCGAACCCTTCACCGCCACGCCACGTTGAAAACCGCTCAGTCCCCCGACTCCAGAATGGCCATGAACGCTTCCTGCGGGATGTCCACGCTGCCGACGCGCTTCATGCGCTTCTTGCCCTCTTTCTGTTTTTCCAGGAGCTTGCGTTTGCGGGTGACGTCGCCGCCGTAGCATTTGGCGGTGACGTTCTTGCCGACGGATTTGATGGTCTCGCGCGCGATGACTTTGCCGCCGATGGCCGCCTGCAGCGGGATCTCGAACAAGTGCCGGGCAATTTCCGCCTTCAGCCGCACGAGCAGTTTGCGCCCCCGCTGCTCGGAGTGGTCGCGGTGGACGATGACGCTGAGCGCGTCGATCCGATCGCCGTTGATCAGGATGTCCATCTTCACCAGGTTCCCGACGCGAAATCCGATCAGGTCATAGTCCATCGTGCCGTACCCACGCGTGGCGCTCTTGAGGCGGTCATAGAAATCGTAAATCACTTCCGCCAGGGGCAACTCGTAAACCAGGATCACGCGCGATGCGCCGATGTATTCAGTCTTCTTGTAAATTCCGCGGCGATCCTCGCACAGTTTCATCAGCGCTCCCACGCTGTCGCCGGGGAGGATCAGGTTCATCAGGATGTACGGCTCGCGAATCTCTTCGACGTGGTTTGGATTGGGCAGCTCGCTGGGCGCATCGATGCGCTGCACCGTGCCGTCGCTGAGCTTGATCTCATAAGTCACCGTCGGCGCGGTCTGAACGATTTCGATGTGAAATTCCCGCTCCAGCCGCTCCTGGATGATCTCCATGTGCAGCAGGCCCAGAAATCCGCAGCGAAATCCGAACCCCAGCGCATCGGAAGATTCGGGCGCGAAGGTGAAGCTGCTGTCGTTGAGCTGCAGCCGGTCCATCGCGTCGCGCAGCTCGTCGTATTGCGTCTCCCCGCCCGGATAAAAGTCGCAATAGACCATCTGCTGGATCGGCTTGTATCCTGGCAGCGGCTCGGCGGCGGGCGTGATGGCATCCGTGACCGTATCACCCACGCGTACATCGTGCAGGTCCTTGATGGCGGCGACCAGAAATCCCACTTCGCCATTTCCGATCCGCTCCACCTGCGCCGGCCGCGGCATCAATTTGCCAAGATCGGTAATCTGATATTGCTTGTTCGCCCCCATCAGGCGAATTTTCTGACCCTTGACCAGCTCGCCATCCACCACGCGCACATACGCGATCACGCCGCGGTAATCATCGTAAATGCTGTCAAAAATCAGCGCCCGTGTCGGCTTGGCCGGATCTCCCCGCGGCGGGGGCAGCTTGCGGCACAGCAGCGCGATCAGCTCGTCGATCCCCTGTCCCGTCTTGGCCGAGACCAGAATCGCATCCTCGGCCGCGAACCCCAGCACCTGCTCCAGCTCCTCCGCCACTTCCACCGGCCGCGCGCTGGGAAGATCGATCTTGTTGATTACCGGGATGATGTCCAAGCCCGCGTCGAGGGCGGCGTAGGCATTGGCGACCGTCTGCGCCTGCACCCCCTGCGTGGCGTCGACAACCAGGATGGCGCCCTCGCACGCCTGCAGCGCCTTGCGCACCTCGTAATGAAAATCCACGTGCCCCGGCGTGTCGATAAAATTCAGCATGAATTTCTCGCCGTCGGCTTCATGAAACACCGTCACCGCCGACGCCTTGATCGTGATCCCGCGCTCGCGTTCAAGGTCCATGTCGTCGAGGATCTGCTCTTTGAATTCGCGCTCGGTGATCGCCCCGGCGCGCATCAGCAGCCGGTCCGACAACGTGCTCTTTCCGTGATCGATGTGTGCAATGATCGAGAAATTCCGAATCTGCATACGATTGTGCAACGTCAGCGGATTCTAGGTGCGGGGGCGGCGATATACAAACCTCAGCACGGCGGGGAACGCTACATGTTGGGATATTCGTTTAACCGGGGTGACTGCACGCGACTGCACCGTGCAATCGTGCACGGGAAATATACGCGCGTCGCGAGCAACGCGGCTAAATTGAGAAGCGGGATTCGTATTGTTCGATGATCGCCATCAGCCGTTCGCGCGGTTGCAGGGCGTAGAAAAGTTCGCGGTCGAACAGCGGGGCGTCCTGGACGCCGGATCGGGTTGCGTTCTCGAGACGCTCTTCCCAGCTTCGAATGGCCGGATGCGCCTGCACCGCCGCGGACAATCGGGTGTGCATCTCAGTGAAGACCTGCTGACGCTCCGGAGAGCCGCGCGGTAACTGCTCGATCTGGCGCACCATCGCCATCTTGGTTTGTCCCATCACCGTGTGGCGCAAGCGATGTCCCTCTTGGGCCAGGCACGGCAGACATGGACGTGCGCGCCCCACCGCCGTGGGGAAATAAAGCGTCGCCGTGGACACGGCAAAGCTCGGCGCCGGCAGCCCGATGAATCGCTCGATGACCTGGTCGGTCACCTGGTCATACCGCGCCCCGCCCACGCCGTGGATGAACTGGTCCACGATCAGCAATCGCATGAACAGGGTGAGCGTGAGCGCGCGGGGCGAAAGCCGCGCGTTGTGGCGCGCCAGGAATTCGCGCAGCGTGGCCGCCGCCGCCCAGCCGTGGGCGCTGCCCTGCAGAACGAATTCATCCCCACCGAGGGGCAGGATCCACCGGTCGCCCTCGCGACGAACGTGGCAGCGGCTGCGCGACTGGGCCGACAAGTCGTCGACCCAAAACGGCGCTTCGCAATCATTATCCGAAGCGACCAGCTCAGGCATTGGCCGGCCGTTGGTGCGAATGCGGTGGAAGGCGCGATAATCGTGCAGCGCGGTGTTGTAGATCGCCGCGAACTCGGCGGCGCGCCCCAGAAGATGGTGCGCCAGCGCCAGATACGGCTCGCCTTGCCATAGCGGCGACGCAACCAGCGCCTGGTGCCGCAGCCCCAACTGCATATCGAGGCGCTGCGTCGCGCCGGTGAGCGCCACGGGCAGCGCCGGCTTGCGCGCCGCCTGGCGCTGCAGGTCATCCAGTACGTCGATTGCCATGGGCGCGAAGGGCCAATCGCCGGCCGCCTCGCTCAGCATCGACTTCAGATCGTTCACGTGCCGTGCCGTGGGACCCTGCAATAAACCAGTCCACGGCGCCGTGGTCAGTCGCGGATCATCGGTGATCGGCTGCGACCAGCGTGGCCAGCGCAGATTCAGATGCTTGGGGCCATCGGTGTCGACGGCCAGGTGCAGGCAATTGGCATCGATTTTCGGCGCGGCGGCGTGCAGGAGCGCCAGCTTGGCCCACACGCCGCTGTGATACAGCTCGGCTTGATGCCCGGTACCCATGACGGGGCGGCAATTTTCCAGATGCAGCGATTCGCGTTGGCGTCGGCGCAGCTCCGCCAATTCGATCCCGGCGATGCGCTGCCGCGATTCCGACAGACGCCGATGCGATTCAATCGTATTGTGAAGCAGTTGCCCCGGCTCCGGCCAGATCAGCAACTCCGAGTCCTCGCCCGGCGCCTTCCAGTCGGGATAAGCAGACAATAGCGGCATGATGAATAATTATTCACACAGACAAGCGCAGGGCTCGGCGGCGGGGAGCGTGGTTTGCGCCGCCGACTCGGCCAGACGATTGATCTCGATGCTCAGCACGTCGAGATAATGCCGCAGACGGTTGCCCGCATCATCCAGCGAACCACCGAAATGCCGCGTCGGATCATTGTAAATCAGTCGGACCGGAAGCTCCGTCACGCGCAGCTTCGCCGCCGCGACCTGCGGCCAAAGCTGCAGCGGAAACGCGTAACCATTCACGTCCAGCTTCAACCGCCGCAACGATGAGACCCGATGCGCCTTGAATCCGCAAAAAGCGTCGGTCAAACCCAGCTTGAACAGATCATTGATGATGGCGGTGATGGTGACGTTGACGCTTCGCCGGTCGGCTGGCGGCAGATCGTCATTGTGCCGCGGACCCAGGTAGCGCGAGCCGCTGATCAGGTCCCAGCGATCGGTGGCGATCTCCTCGATAAAGCGCGGGATCATCTCCGGCTCGTGCTGCTCGTCGCAGTCCATCGTGATGACCCAGTCGTAGCCATGGCAATCGGCAAACGCGAATGCATCGATCAGGCTCTTGCCGTATCCCATGTTACTGTCATGGCGAATGAGCTGGATGTCCGAACGAGCGCCTAGAATGCGCGGTGTTGAATCGGTGCTCCCGTCATCAACAACCAGAATATTCGGGCAAAAATGGTGGATGCGATCGAGGACGGGGCCGACGTACTTTTGCTCGTTGAAGATGGGGACCGCGATGAGCAATCGCACGGCAGACTCCTTGCAAAATCCATGCCCAGGCGATTCCATTCCTTATTGAACACCGCGATGCTTGTCGCGGGTGATGGTAGGACGTATTGGCAGTATCGTCAACCGCCGATTTGACATGAAACCAGCTACTTTTCGCCGTTGCAACCCGATTCCGATCCTCTGGGAAGATGCCCGCCTGGTCGCCGTCGCCAAGCCAGCGGGATTGGCAAGCATCCCCGGCCGCGGAGAAACCGACAACCTGCTGCATCACTTGGCCCGGCAAATTCACCTTGGCGCCGAGGGCTCGGCCGATCCCCGGCTGCGCATTGTCCATCGGCTCGACAAGGACACCAGCGGCGTGATGCTTCTGGCCAAAGACATCGACGCCCAGCGGCATCTTTCAACACAATTCCAGAATAACCAGGTCCAAAAGGAATATCTGGCCATTGTGATCGGGCGCCCATCCAAACCGTCCGGCCAGATCGATGCTCCACTCGCACCCCAGCGCGGCAGCGCGCGCATGTGCATCGCCGGATCAGGCCGGGCGGCGCGAACCGACTGGATGGTCGAGCGAAAAATGCGCCGATTCACGTTGCTGCGATGTTTCCCCAAAACCGGCCGCACGCACCAGATTCGCGTGCATCTGAAATCGATTGGCCTGCCGCTGGCGGTTGATCCGCTCTACAACCCCCCACCGCCGGGAAAGATTCCGGGAATTTTCCTCAGCCATCACAAGCGCGATTACCGAGGGACCGCCAGCGAGCTGGAACGGCCACTGATCGGCCGGCTCTCCCTCCACGCCGAGAAAATCCAGTTTGCCCATCCCGACGGCAGGCAATTGACGATCGAATGTCCCCCACCGAAGGATTTTCGCGCGGCGTTGACGCAGTTGGGGAAGCTGGTGCGGTAGAACCGTTATCGCGCCGTCTTGTAGCCGCGGGCGCCAGCCAGCGGTCGAGCGTGAGGTTGATGATCGATTGGAAATTCCCCGCTGACTGGCGCCGGCGGCTATTAGATGTAACTTATACGAATTACATGCCGACGCGAATCATGCCCCGCCCATCAGCACCGCCAGCAGGCCTTTCTGCCAGTGCAATCGGTTTTCGGCCTGGTCAAAGATGATGGATTGCTTGCCTTCCATCACACCGTCGCTGATTTCCTTTCCCCGGTAAGCCGGCAGGCAGTGCATCACCAGCGCTTTGCTGGGCGCCTTGGAAAGCAGTTTCTCATCGATAATGTACGGCGCGAAGTCTCGCAAACGCCGCTCCTTTTCCGATTCCTGGCCCATGCTGACCCACGTGTCGGTGTAAATGATGTCCGCCTCGCGCACGGCGTCGGCGGGCTTGGCGATAACCTGAAAATCGAGCTCCGGCACCTGCGACATGATGTGGTCCATATCGGCGGAGGGCAATTCATATCCACCCGGTGATGACAGGATGAACCGCAGCCCGAACTTCCCGCACGCCAGCGCCAGCGACCTCGCGACGTTGTTGCCGTCGCCGATGTAAACCAGCGTGCGGCCGCGCAATTCACCCAGCTTCTCCTGGATCGTCATCATGTCCGCCATCGCCTGGCAGGGATGGTTGTAATCGGTCAGGGCGTTGATGACGGGGACGCTGGACCACTTGGCCAGATCGACGACGTTCTGATGCGAGAACGTGCGTGCCATGATTCCATCGCACATCCCCGAAAGGACGCGTGCAATATCCGCCACGGATTCGCGCTTGCCCAGGCCCACTTCATCCTCGCGCAGCAAAAGACCCTGCCCGCCCAGGTGCGTCATCGCCACCGCGAAACTGACGCGCGTGCGCAGGCTCGGCTTCTCGAAGATCATCGCCAGCGTCTTGCCGGCCAGCAGCGGATCGTTGCGACCACGCTGGCGATACTGCTCCTTAAGCCGCGCCGCCACGACCAGCGTATGTTCCAGCTCTTCGGTACTGCAGCTCGCGATGGAAATGAAATGTTTCATGGGAATTCGTTGCGAGTTGCAAAGCCACACGATAGCGATCGTGTGGCTTCTCATTTAACTATCTCCGTCCCAATGCCCGCCTCCGTATAGATTTCCAAAAGCAGCGCATGCGGGAACCGGCCGTCGATGATGTGCGTCTTGTTCACACCCCCACGCAGGGCGGTGACGCACGCTTCCACCTTGGGGAGCATCCCGCTGGTGATCACACCGCTTTTGACCAGGTCGTCGATCTGGCCGATCGTCAGGTGGCGGACCAGGCTGGCCGGATCCGATGGATTGGTCCGGATGCCGTGGGTATCGGAGATGACCACCAGCTTTTCCGCCTTCATGGCGGCGGCGATGGCGCCGGCGGCGGTGTCGGCGTTGACGTTCAGCCGGTTGCCCGCCGCGTCACGCGCGATCGTCGCGATGCACGGTATCAAATCCGCCTGCACCAGCAATTGCAGCAGCCGGGCATTGACGTTGGTCACCTCGCCGACCAGTCCCAGGTCGATCCGCCGCCCATCACCCCCCTGCAGGTACGTCTTCTCCGCGAAGAGCACCACGCTGGAGAGCGAGTGCAAGCCCATCGCTTCGCAACCCTGCGCGCGAATGAAGTTGACGATGAACGCGTTGATCTGGTTGCACAGGACGTGCTCGGCGATGGCCAGCGTCCGCTCATCGGTGTAGCGGCGGCCCAGCACCATCTGCGGTTGCAGGCCGGCGGCCTCCATCGCCTGGTTGATCGCCTTCCCGCCGCCATGCACCACGACCGGCTGCAGGCCGACATAATTCATGAACACGATGTCGCTGAGCAGATCGGAGAGCGCCTTTTCATCGTCGATGATCGATCCGCCCACCTTGACGACGACGATCTTGTTGTGGAATCGCTGGATATAACCCAGCGCCTCCACCAGGGCGGAGGCCTTGTCGATCGCGAGTTTATCAATGGCAACATCCATCGCACCACGTCCCGCAAAAAAAGCGCAACGACGCAGTGTAAAAGTTGCCTATCGCACTGTCAAAACGTGGCGATGCGAAATCATCGGCCCGGAGCTTTCGGCGAGTGGTGGGCGGTGTGCCAGTCAGTCCAGACCGAGAGCGCGACCAGCCAGGCAGCAAGGCGTTCGGCGAATTCGCCGATCAGGGCGCCCTTCTGCGCCAGGTCGGCGGTGCCTGAAAAGGTCAGGGACAGACGGCTCACGAAACCTTTTATTTTCCGGATGGTAATGGTTTCGTCGGGGGACGCTTTTGCCAACTCTTCTGCTATCGAATGCGCTTCGCGCTGGGCGGCCGTCGCTTCATCGGCGTCGATCAATTGCCGAGCGAGGTTTACCAGCTCGCTCGTGATCTTCTCAAAGCGAAGGGCGATGGCTTTTTCATCGGCGATGACCGCCAGCTTGTCGGCCGCTTCGGCCAGGGCGGCGACATCGCCGGGAGTTTCCGCCTGAAATTTACTCTTGACCGCTTCAAAAGCGAGACTGGAGAGGCGGCCGGTCCCGTGGTCGACATGATTCCAGCGGAAGTAAATGAAACCTTCGTCCTTCAACACGCGGAGGTCGCGCTTGGTCAGGTCCATCGACAGTCCATCGCCGCCGAAATCGAGCTGCGCCAACTCGCGCGCGGGGCCGTCGGCGGTGGGATCGAGAATCCGGGCCTCGAAGTAGTCTTTGGAATGCTGGGATAAATCCAGGAGCTGGATCAGAATCTGCCGCTCGCGCTGAGTGAGATTATATTCCAGCATATCGTCCGACCGTTGCCTTTTCTTCCTAAAACGCGGCCAGGAAGATGCACTGGTAGTGTACAGTAACCGTGTTTGACGCGCAATGGAGATTGACGAAACGTGTTCGCGCTCGAGCTTGCGACTTGGTTGTGAATTCAGGAACACCCGGTATTATCGCGCGAAACGCTGATTTTCCCAGTAAATTCAGCGCGTATCGGGAGCATAGCTCAGCGGTCAGAGCAGGGGTCTCATAAACCCTTGGTCCCTGGTTCGAATCCAGGTGCTCCCATTGGCTCTTTACACCTTGCGTAAGATTACGATTCCATTAGCGACGAAGGCGGACGGCATTGCGATCAAGCGGGCCATCGATGATGCGATTGCGGAATGCGGACTGCGGATCACGCTGCGCGGATCTCTGGCGAAATTTCCCGGCTGTGTCCATTGGCACGTGAAGCGCGCACGCGAGGCGGGAACGCTGGAGATCACGTCGTGGCCGGAACAGCGGCGCGCGTGGCTCACAATTCAGGATGGACGAAAGGCCGATTGGATTGACGCGATGGTGCCGACGATACTCAATGCGATTGGCCGGCGGACGGGCTTGAAAATCCAACCAATCACACCCGCATTGACCGCCGCGTTCAAGACCGTCCGATTGCGCGCGCTTTTGGATTCTCCCATCGCCTTCGGATCGACCTACGCCAGGGAAGCCCAGTTGTCGGATGCCGACTGGCAGCAGCGCGCGGTGAAATGGAACGCCGAGCGATCCGCGGGATTTCTGGCATTTGATGGGGATGAAGCATGCGGCATCGCCGCGACGTTTCTCGACGACGCCGACTCGGCCAGGGCCCACCTGGTCTCGATGTGGGTCGCTCCGACGCACCGCCGGGGCGGCATCGGCGGGACGCTGGTCGTTGCGGTCATCGGCTGGGCGATGGCGAAACAAGTCAAAACTTTGCACCTGATGGTCACGTCGATCAACGACTCAGCCACACGATTCTACGAACGCCTCGGCTTCGTGAAGACCGGCAGGACCGAACCGTATCCCAATGACCCGTCGCTCCTGGAGTACGAAATGGTTCGCCAGATCGGCGTCGTTGATACGTTTCAGCGGAGTTAAACCCATGAGCCGCCTTAAAACCTCGGTTGCATTGTTGCTGTGCATCGTGGCGGTTGCCTCAAGAGTCGCCGATGCGGCCGACGCGTCTGAGCAGCAGGTGACTTTTCAAGGCACCGGCGGAACCCATTTGGCGGCTACCCTGCAATTGCCGGCGGGAGATGGGAGCCTCCCCGCTCTGGTGCTCCTGGCCGGGAGCGGCCCAACCGACCGCAATGGCAATCAGCCGCCGGCGATTCACACCGATTTGCTGAAACAGATCGCCCAGAGTCTGGCCGATGCGGGGATCGCTTCATTGCGCTTCGACAAGCGTGGCATGTATGCCAATTCCGCCGAATTGCCCAAGGACATCTCGCAATACGGCGATTTTTTCTCTTGGGAGAATTTCGTTGGCGATGCGGCGGCGGCGTGGCGTTTCCTGCAACAGCAACCGCGCATCGATCCGAATCGCGTCGGCATCCTCGGCCACAGCGAGGGCGGAATTCTGGCGTTGCAAGCTGCCAGCGTGCTGGGCGCGCAGGGGCATCCGCCCGTCGTCCTGGTTTTGATCAGCACGCCAGGCCGCTCCCTGGATGCCGTGCTCAACGATCAGTTGAAGCAGCTTTTGGCAAAGCAGGGCGCCACGCCGCAGCAGACCGACTATTTTCTGAGCGAGAATGCCCGCATCTCCCGCGCGATCGTTCAAACCGGACAGGTTCCGAAAGATGTACCGGCGGGCCTGGCGGCGCTCTATCCATCCTATCTGGGAAAATTCCTGCACAGCGAGTTGGCACTGGACCCTTGCAAATTGGCCAACGCATTCGCAGGGCCGGTGTTTGTGATTCAGGGATCGGCCGACACGCAGGTTTCGCCCGAACGCGACGCCAAAGCCCTCGATGCCGCCCTGACCGCGCGCGCCGGCGACGTTCATATCCTGGCGGTCATTCCCCAGGCCAGCCACAATCTGAAAATCGTGTCCGGCCCGGCCGATCCCGGATTCGACGGACCGGTCGCGCCGGCCGCCCTGCAGCAACTGCAGCACTGGGCGGCGGACCATTTGCGATAATTCACGGCGGCGTGTCCAAGCTGGGATCGAAGCGAAGATACGCGCGGGCGACGAGTGGAACCATGCCCAGCGCCACGCAGCACAGCGCCGCCCACGCGACGGCGCCAAACGCCGGCCACGATTGACCGCCCAGGACGTAGCCGACAGTTCCCACCGCCGCGGCCACTCCCAGCGCAACCGCCAGAAGCAGGAACTTGCACAGAAAGACGACCATCTGCCGGCCGAACAGCTGCATGTCCCCGGCAATCAGGCCGGCGGCGCGCAGCGGATACGTCAGGAACAGAAGATTCTCGATGCCCACCAGCAATAGATTGAACGGCACCGCATACGCCGCCGCGATCAGCACCATCGACCACGATGCGGGGCTGGCAATGCCCACCGCTGCCAGCAGGATCAGCTGCAGAATCGTGAGCATCAGCACCGGCGCCACCAGCTCCGCGGCGGCGACGGCGCCCGGGCGGAGCGGCAGCGAGCGCAGCATGTCCAGACGATCCAGCTCATCGCGAAAATCGAATTTCAGCATCGAGACAAAGAACAGGTTCATCCAGATCGTGACCCCGACGAACGCGCTCGCGGAGGAAGAGGACTCGCCATGATTGCCCAATACGCCCGCGCAGACACCGACGGAAATGATGATCAGAAGGATCAGCAGCCGGCGCGAGCTGCGCAGGGCGGAGGTGATTTGCCGCCAGGCGATTGGCCCCCCACCGCCCAGCCAGGGGAGCGGTTTGACGCGCAGGCCCGCGCCGATGGTGCGTCCGCGCATGCCGCCCGCGCCGCCGCGGCGAAGCCGCTGCACGCGTTCATATCGTCGCTGGCTGGCGGCGGCGGCGGTCGCCAGGTAATTGGCGTCCAGCCCGATCACCAGGGCCAGCATCAGCAGATCGATCAGCAGCGCCAGCGATCCCCAGAGGATCAGATCGGGAAAGATGCTCTGCGCCGTGATGCCGCGGGCAAACACCTCGAAAGGTCCCAGCAACACCCTGCCTGCGATAGTCTGGCGCACCTGCCGCGCAAGCTCCACCGGATCCTGGTGAATTCCGGCGAGCAGCCTGGGCGCGGCGGCGATGACCACCAGCGCCACTACGCCCAGCAGCACGCCCCGCCGAGCGGCACTGTAAACCCGCTCGCCCAGCGTCTGGCCGATCATCACAACCGCCATCGCGAACAACTGCATGAACTGGATCGTCAGCCACACCGCCACCAGGCAGGCAATCCAGGAGCCGCTGTAGCGCATCAGCAGAAGACTGAGGATCAGCGCGGTGGCGATCGTACCCAGCGCGGTCTTGATGATTTTGAATCCCAGCAGCGCGCGGCGGGAAAACGGACCGGGAAACAGGAAATCAACCTCCGCCGCCGTGAACGCCACCGCGTTTTCGCTCACCGACATGATCAGGTTGCCGATGCAGAAGCTGAGCATGATGAACGGCGCGAAGAGGCGCACCACCTGCGGATCGGTGCGCGGCATGGCGATGGCGCGATACAGGGCGGAGGCGGCCCAGCCCCCAATGGCGATGAGGCTCAGCAGAAGAAACGTCAGCCCGCGCGGTGTCCGCACGCCGGCCAGCATCCGGCGCAGCAAGCCCCGAAAGTGCAGACCCAGAAGCTTCCAGAGGGCCAGGGGCATGGGGAACCATCAGGTGGTGTTGGCGGTGGTGGTCGGCGCGCCCTCGGTGGCGCGGAAGAAGACTTCCTCCAGCGATGCATCGCCGCTGACGGTGGCGAAGGTGGCGCGGGCATCCTCCAGCCGGCCGAAGAAAAGTCGCCGGCCATGATGCAGGATCAGCAGGTGCGTGCATAGATCCTGGACCAGCTCCAGCAGATGCGAGCTGACGATGACCGCCGCCCCCTCGGCGGCGCGCTGCCGCACCGAATCCTTCATCGTGCGGATGCCGCGGGGATCCAGCCCGGTGAGCGGCTCATCGAACAAGATCGCGCGGGGGCGATGCAGATAAGCGCAGCAGATCGCCACCTTCTGCCGCATGCCGCGCGATAACTCCTGCGCCAGCGTGTCGCGCTGGCCGGACATCTCGAACTGCTCCAGCAGCGCGTCGGGGGCGAAATCCGTCACCTGGTAGGCGGCCGCCATGAACTGCAGGTGCTCCCAGACCGTCAGCGCGTCGAAGAGCTTGGGATCATCCGGGACATAGGCGAGCAGGCGCTTGGCGGCGACCGGATCGGTTCCCACGTCGTGCCCGCCGATCGACAGGTTGCCGAAGGTTGGCGGGATAATGCCGGCGATGGCGCGGATGGTCGTCGTCTTGCCGGCGCCGTTAGGACCGAGCAGTCCCAGGACCTGGCCCGGCTGCACGTCGAAGCTGAGCGCCTCGACGGCGACTTTCTCGCGGTATGCCTTGTGGAACTGCGTGACTTGGATCAAGTGTGCTCCGGTGCCCTGCGGGAACGCGCGGTGCAAGCACCGCGGCTAAATGAAATCACAGCGCCTGCTCGTTGGTCTCGCCGGTGCGGATGCGGATAACGCGGGTGACGGGATAGATGAAGATTTTCCCATCCCCCACTTCGCCCGTGCGCGCCGCCTCGACGATGGCGCCGGCGGCTTTTTCCAGGTCTTCGGATTTCACGCACACCTTGATCAGCACCTTGGGGACGAAGCCCACGTCCATTTTCGCTCCGCGGTATCGCTCGGTGTGGCCCATCTGGCGACCGAAGCCTTTGCACTCCACCGCCGTCACGCCCAGGATGCCCAGCTTGGCCAGCGCCGTTTTAACCGCGTCGATCTTGTGCGGCTTGATGACGGCCTCGATCATCTGCATGACTGGCTCCTTGCCACGCGACGTGCGAATCAACTGACCTGTTTGAGAACGTGCTCGGCCACGTAGATCGGCACGGTGGTGGCGATGCCCAGGGCGATGGCGTCGCTGGGCCGGCTGTCAATCTGCAGCATCTGGCCGTCGCGTCGGATGTGGATCACCGCGAAGAAGGTACGATCCGCCAGATCGTTGATCTCGATCCGTTCGATGCTGCCACCCATCTTCTCGATTACCGTCGCCAGCAGGTCGTGCGTGAGGGGGCGCTGGGTTGGTGTGCCCTTGAGCCGCCGGTCGATCGCATACGCCTCGGCGCTGCCGATCATGATGGGGAAGGTCCGCTCGCCATCGACTTCCTTCAGGTAGATGACCTGCAAATCCTGCATCTCGCTGATGATGATTTTATGCAACTCCATGCGGATGGCCATCCGATACAACTCCTGCCGGGGGAAACGCCAGAGTAAAATCGGTGTAAAACCCTGTCAAGCCAAAGGAATTTCGCCGGAGTCGCCGCGTCAGCGCCCACCTGCATTTACGTCTCGAGATCGACGAATCGAATATCGAATTTTCTCATCGCGCGGCCGAAAACCTTCAGGCGCCCGACCCAATATAGAGGGACCTCGTGTTGTCGAAGGACGCAGAGACCCGGAGCATCGGTCACGCGCGGCCGAGCGACCCGGGATCTGTCGCGCGCTTCCGTTGCGCCGCAATCCAGCGGCGAGGCGGAAAGCGGCAGGCGCACCCCGGCGTTTGGGTGCATTCTCCTCGGATAGTCCGCGCCCATGCCGTGGTGCGTCGTCCGTTTTTAAAAAATTCACATGCAACGTCGCCACAGCGCTGGCTGCGGCGTTTCTGTGCTGCGCGTCGACGGGCGACAAATGTCGCAAAACCCTTATAATTCCGCTGGCATGAGGAGATTTTCCGGACAAGCCGCGCTGCGCTGGATCATTGGCTCGGCGGTGGCGGTGGGGACAGTGCTGGTGGTCTGGATTACGCTTTTGCACTATTTCCGCCCCACCGTGGACGCCACCGCCGTCATCGAAGGCCCCGTTGTCGAAGCATTTTATGCCACCGGGACGATCTCTCCGCAGCGTGAATATTCCGTGCGCAGCAACGCGGCCGGCATCGTGCGCGTCATGGTGGACAAGGGCACGCTGGTGACGCGCGGACAACTTCTGGCGGTGGTCGAGAATTCCGATCTGAAATTCGCGGTTGACCAGGCCAACGCGGAGCTGCATCGCAAGCAGCTCCTGGCGGACGAGCAAACTTCGCCCGTCCTGGCCGAGCTTCGATCCAGGCTGCAGGCATCCCAGGAAATGCTGCAGATCGCGCTGAGCGATGAGAAGCGCGTGACCGGGCTGCTGGAGCGCGGGGCCACCTCGCAGACCGATCTGGATCAATCCATGAACCGCGTCAAGACGGTATGGAGCGATGTGGAATCGTACAAGAGCCAGCTCCAGGCGCGCAAGATCGATCTGGACAAGGACGCGGATGTCGCCAAGGCCGCCCTGGCCAGCGCGCAATGGGAGCTGGATCAGGCCACCGTCCGCAGCCCCATTGACGGGACCGTGCTGGACTGGCCCATTTCCGATGGCACGCGCGTGGCGATCAACGATCACATTCTGCAACTGGCGGACGTCCGTCCTGATCACCTGGTCATGCGGGCGCAGGTCGATGAGGAAGACAAAAACCGCCTGCGGCCTCCGGTCAGCGACGATCCCGGGCAGGTGGTGAAGATGACCTTGTACGCCTATCCCGATGAGATCCTCACCGGGACCGTGGACAAGGTCTACGACAAGGCCGATCCGGATCGGCGCACCTATGAGGTGGACGTGAAGCTGGACAAACCCGATCGCCGGTTGGCGGCGGGGATGACCGGCGAGCTGAATTTCATCGTCGCCCAGCGCCAGCGCGCCCTGATCGTGCCCACGCAGGCGGTGCAGCGCGGCTCGGTCATGGTCGTTAGGAATGGTCGCGTCACCAGGCCGCCCATCGTCACGGGCCTGCGCAGCATCGAGCGCACGGAGATCAGCTCGGGGCTGAGCCAGGGCGACGTGGTGGTGATCAGCCCGACGCTGGACCTGGCCGACGGCCAGGGCGTGCGCGTGCACTGGATCGACCCACTCCTCGCCGCCGACCTGAACGCCCCCGCGGACGCCGGCGACGCGTTCAAAGGATTCCGCTGATCGGCACTCACCGGCATGGCCACTTCAGTGGCCATGGACCTATGTAGAAGTCCCAATTGCTAATGCTTCACTGACAACAACCCATGCGCTGGTTTATCTCAATTCGATATTTTCTCTCGCACAAGCGGCAATCGCTGGTGTGCATCGCCGGGGTCACTATCAGCGTGACCATGTTCATCACCATGCTGGCGATGATGGAAGGGTTCAAGGACAAGTTCATCGTGGAGACGGTTGAATCGGGCGGGCACATCACGATCCATGACGAGCCGCGCGAGACGCGCACCAGAATCCTGCAGCGGATTTATTCCGACCCCAACGCCCTGTTGCGCGTGGACAACACCAAGCCGCGGGATGACGTGAAGAAGATCAAGAACTCCGCCGGGCTGATCGCGCAGCTCCGACGGCTGCGCGGCATCGTGGCGGCGGCGCCGGAGGTGGACGGCGACGTCATCGCCACCTGGGGAACCAAAACGCTCAATATTTCCGTCCTTGGTGTTGAGCCAGAGCAGCAATTGCGCGTCACCACGATCGGCAAGGACATGGTCGAAGGGAACTTCAACCGGCTGCGGACAACAGCGGATGGGGTGATCATCGGCCGCGGCGTTGCGGACCTGCTGGGCGCCAACCTTAACGACGAGATCAGCCTGTCCAGCAACACCGGCGGGCGCACGATATCCCGCGTGGTGGGGATATTCGCAACCGGCGTCACACCGGTCGATTACTCACGCGCCTACATGCTGATCAACAGCGCGCAGACGCTGCTGAACAAGAAAAACATCGTCAACGACATCATCGTGCGCACCGATGATTACACCAAGGCCCAGGGGTACGCCGCGCAGATCGAATCGATCGCCGGATATAAAACCGAGAGCTGGCAGGAGAGCAACGCCAACTTCCTCAAAATTTTCGCCATCCAGAGCCTGATCACCTACATCATCACCGGCGCGTTGCTGGTGGTGGCGGCGTTTGGTGTGCTGAACATCCTGATCATGGCTGTCCTGGAGCGCGTCGGTGACATCGCCATCCTCAAGAGCTTCGGCCTGTCGCGCGGGGACATTACGATGATCTACGTGTTTCAGGGCCTGATGATTGGCCTGATCGGCACGGTGCTGGGCGAGATCATCGGCAAGCTGGGAGTCGAAACCCTGCGCCGCCTGCCCGTGCACGTGGAGGGGTTGATCAAGAGCGAAGGCATCCTGATGAGCGAGAGCAACAGCATGTACATTTCAGCGTTCATCGCCGCGATGGTGATCGTGCTGCTGGCGGCGGTATATCCGGCCCGCCGCGCCGCGAAATATGACCCGGTGGAGGTAATCCGTGGCGCGCATTGACGCGACGCAGGAGATCTCCCGCGATCCAGCGACTGCCGACGCTGCGCCGCCGGTGCTGCTGGCGGCCGCCAACGTGCATCGCGTGCTCGGCGGCGGCGACGCCGCGGTGGATGTGCTCAAGGGCGTGAGCCTGACCATCGACGCGGGGCAGTATGTTTCCATCGTCGGCGCCAGCGGATCGGGAAAGAGCACGCTGCTGTATCTGCTCGGTGGACTGGATCGGCCGTCCCGGCTGGATTTGGCGGGCAAGCCGTTCGAGCCGGCGGGATCTGTTCACGTCGTCGGCCAGAACACGATCAGCCTGGGCGATGCGTCCCTGGCGATGCTGCGGAATCGAATGGTCGGTTTCGTGTTCCAGTTCCATTATCTGCTGAAGGAATTTTCCGCGCAGGAAAACGTGGCGCTGCCGATGCTGAAGCTGGGCCGGCTCTCGCGATCAGCGGCGATGGATCGCGCCGCCCAACTGCTGGGCCGCCTGGGTCTGGGCGACAAGCTGAAGCGCAAGGCCAATCGTCTCAGCGGCGGCGAGCAGCAACGCGTCGCGGTGGCGCGCGCCCTGGCCAACGTCCCGCGCGTTCTGCTGGCGGATGAGCCGACCGGAAACCTGGATCGCCGCAACGGTGAGCTGATCGCCGATATTTTCCAGGAGCTGCACGCCGGTGGGCAATCCATCGTGATGGTAACGCACGACCTGGCCCTGGCCAGCCGCGCGCAGCGGCGGATCACCATGGAGGATGGCAACATCGTCGGGGACGAGCGGCTGTCATAGCCGCGGGCGCCAGCCAGCGGGAGCTTGATATCCGGCGCCTTGTGAAAAACTGACCGCGGGCTTGCGCCGCGCGGCTATTAAAATACCGTGGATTGCCTGAAATCACCGGGGTCTGTACCATTCTGCCGCACGACGCCAACGCAATACGATGACCACCGCGACGCCACCACCTGAAAATAAAATTCCCACGCTGCGGCAGCAGGTCAAGCTCTCCGTCGTCGTGCCCGTTTATAACGAGGAGGCGACGATTCAGGAGCTGGTCAAGCTGGTCCTGACCGCCCCCGTGCCCGACGGCGTGGTGCGGGAATTAATTTGCGTCAACGATTGCTCCAGGGACGGCACTGCCGCCAGGCTCGATCAATTGCGCGACCTGCACCCCGGCTGCGATATCCGCGTTTATCACAAGCCGGTGAACGAGGGCAAAGGCGCGGCGCTGCGGGATGGATTCAAATATGCCACCGGTGACATCGTTCTGGTGCAGGACGCCGATTTGGAATACGATCCGCACGATTACCCGCGCCTGCTGCAGCCGATACTCGACCATAAGGCGGATGTGGTTTACGGCTCGCGGTTTATCGGAGAGCCGCATCGCGTGCTGTATTACTGGCACACGATTGGAAACAAATTTTTGACCTCGTTCAGCAATATGTTTACCAACCTGAACCTGACCGATATGGAAGTCGGCTACAAAGTGTTCCGCAAGTCGGTGCTGGATCGGATCGATCTAAAATGTAATCGATTCGGCTTCGAGCCGGAGGTCACGGCCAAGATCGCCAAGATGCGCCCGCGCTTGCGGATTTACGAGGTTGGCATCGGCTATTACGGCCGCAGCTACGAAGAGGGAAAAAAGATCACCTGGAAGGACGGGTTCAAGGCGATCCTGACGATCCTGCGGTTTCGATTCAGCAACTGACGCGGCGATGCGAGGAAAGATGATTCGAGCGATATTGCTGTTGGGGTTGGGGGCGCTGGCCAGCTGCACGCAGGGCCCACCGCCCAGCGCGCAGACCGACCCCCTGGGCCACGCCAGCGGCGACCATTTGATCCGACGCAATTTCGCGCCAAGCTGGACGTATGAGCTGGAGATCCGATCGGAACAGATGGTCAAGCCGAAGCTGCGCTTTCCGTCCACCGCGCGCTTCGACGTGCTGCCGCACGCGGAGGCATTTTACGATCCCGGATCCAATCGCACGCAGGTGAATGTGTACGGCAATGCCGAATCGCTGGGCGACGCCGGGCAGGATGTGTACCAGGGTTATTATGTCACCTGGGAGCTGTTCGGCGACGCCAAAACGCAGGATCAGATCCGCGACGGAAACTGGGCCCTGATCGACGTGGAAATCATGGATAAGCAGTTCTGATATTCGCCGCTGAAAGAGGTATTATGCGAATCCTCATCTCCGGCGCGGCCGGATTCCTCGGCTCCTATCTGACTGACCTGCTGCTGGGCCAGGGCCACGAGATTGTCGGTGTGGACAACTACTGCACCGGCAAGCCGGAAAATATCGCGCATCTTGCGGGCAATCCCAAGTTCACGTTGATCGAAGCGGATGTCATCGTGCCGCTGAAGATCGACGGTGGCGTCGATCGCATCTATCACATGGCCTCGCCCGCCAGTCCGATCGGGTATGTCAAGCAGCAGGTGGCAACACTCAAGGTGAACAGCCAGGGGACATGGAACCTGCTGGAGATGGCGCAGGCGAAAGGCGCGCGGTTCCTCATGGCCAGCACCAGCGAATGCTATGGCGATCCGGCCGTCCACCCGCAGCGCGAGGAATATTGGGGAAACGTCAACCCCATCGGAATGCGCAGCATGTACGATGAGGCCAAGCGCTTCAGCGAGGCATGCACCATGGCGTATCACCGCGAGCGACGGGTCGATACACGCATCGTCCGCATCTTCAACACCTATGGACCGCGGATGGACCCATACGACGGCCGCGCCGTCATCAGCTTCATCCGCCAGGCGCTGAACAACGAGCCGCTGACGGTATTCGGCGAGGGAAAACAGACGCGCAGCCTCTGCTACGTCACCGACCTGGTGCGCGGCATCAGCCTGACCATGGAAAGCGATTTTGCCGAGCCGATCAACCTGGGGAATCCCGACGAGGTCACGATCCTGCAGATCGCCAAAGATATTTTAGAGCTGATTCCGGATAGCAAAAGCCAGATCACGTTCGGTCCGATGCCGCCGGATGATCCGCGCGTGCGCTGCCCGGACATCACCCGGGCCCGGCAAATTCTGGGCTGGTCGCCGGCAGTTCCGCGGCGCGAGGGCATGAAGCGGATGATAGAATTCTACCGCCAGCGTCTCGTCGCTCACGAAAAAATCGCGTAAGCGTATTTCATTCGTGTCATGATCGTATTTCCGTGCCATTTATGCCGCACATCGCTGTCGGCGGAGCAATCGCAGGCGGGGCAGTTGATGCGTTGCCCGGTCTGCCGCACCGCCGTGCGTGTGCCCGTGCCGGCGACCGAGCCGGTGGCCGTGGTCGCCGCAGCCTCCGTCGCCTCTCCGAGTTTCGGCACGCTGCGGCAAACGTCGCGCTTCGTCGGTAAGCGATTCCCATTCACCTGCGGATACTGCTCGAGTCATCTCGAAGCCACCGAATCGATGGCCGCGCAGGAAGGCCAGTGCCCGACATGCGGCAATCAGATCACGATTCCGATCCTTGATCGCTATGGCCGCCTGATCGACCCCAAGACGCATGAGATCATCAAGCAGGATCCGCATCCGGTGCACGCCTACGCCGCGGCCGGCGAACGGGCGCCGCGCATCATTCGCGCACAAGACGGAAAGCAGTTCATCCTCTGCCCGCGCTGCTCGGCATCGAACACGATCAAGGCCAACAGCTGCACCAGCTGCGGAATGCCCTTCACGATGGAAGGTACGATGATCGAGCCGCCCGGAACCAACAACGGGTTTTGTGTCGCCTCGCTCGTGCTGGGAATCCTGAGCATCCCGACATTTTTCATGGTGATCGTGCCAATCCTGGCGATCGTTTTCGGAATCATCGGCTGGAGGCAGGCTGCTTCGCGCGACGCCGCAGGATCGAGCAAGGGTTTGGCGATCGCCGGGATGATCCTCGGCACGATCGGATTGCTGATCGCCATCAAGGCGTTTCACATCATCTGATTGATGCGATTTTCGGGACGACCAGCGGCTTGCCCGCTTCGCTCTGATAGCGCGCAATCGAGATGCCGTAGACGGGTTCCAGAACCTCGGGCCGCAGGACGGCATCGGGCGTTGCGTCGGCGGCGACGGCGCCGTCGCTCAGCAGGATCATCCGATCCGCGAACGCCGCCGCGATATTCAGCTCGTGCGACGCCATCAGCACGCCCAGATTTTCGCGCCGCGCCAAATCCGCCAGCAGGCGGCACAGTTCGACCTGGTGGGCCAGATCCAGGAACGTGCCCGGCTCGTCGAGCAGCAGCGCCCTGGGCTGCTGGACCAGACAGCGCGCGACGAAAACGCGCTGCCGTTGCCCCCCGGAAAGCTGTTCCATCGTGCGATGCAGCAGCGAATCCAGGTCCAGCATCCTCGCCACCTGCGCCACCGCCGCCTCATCCGCGGAGGATTCCAAGCCGAACGCGCCCCAGTACGGCGCGCGGCCCAGGCGCATGACTTCCAGCGCGGTCTGCCCGGGTTCGTGAGTTGGCGACTGCGGCAGATACGCGACGAAGCGCGCCAGATCGCGCCGCCGCCAGCGCTCGATGGACCGGCCGTCCCAGGTGATCTGTCCCGACGCCGCCAGATGGCCGAGCAGCGTGCGGATCAACGTGCTCTTGCCGCTGCCATTCGGTCCGGCCAACGCGAGAATTTCGCCGGCCTTCAACGAAAGCGAAACATCGCGCAGCGCCGGCCGATCGCCATAGGAAAATGAGAGGTTGGAGGCATTCAAAAGCATTGCCGCGACCGCATTTTCGCCCGCCAAGGAGCTTGGGACCGATAATCCGTCCGCTGATCATTAAATCGGCCCAGGCCGAATGAATCAACCGCAGCGAAGCTTCGATATAAATGTAGTGCCTCGATTCATCGCTACGATCCAACTTGATCGACCGGATAAAACATCTCGGGGGAGGCGAGCATCATGGCGACAACGCAATGTGTAGCGAGTCCCAACGTCGAGATCTCATCTGACCGGCTCGCAGTCACCCTCAAGGCCGAAGCTGCGCACGGGCAGGGAACCACCCCGGCGGAGCTTATCGCCCATTTGCGCGAGTTGGGGGTGGCAATTTCCCATCCGGATTTGATCGAAGGACTGGCCGGCAACGACGGCCGCATTCGAGCCGTTGCGGATATTGTATTGGTCCAAGGCAGACCGCCCGAGCCGGAACAACCGATGAGCCTGGAACTGCTCGTGCGGCCACCCGATGCCGATGCCTGTTGCAGTTATTACGAACGAACCGCCTACCTGACCGCCCAAGTCGGTCAGGCGATCGCCAGAATTCTCCCCGCGGTGCCGGGCACGGATGGCGTTGACGTCTTGGGTCAGCCGATCGCATATCCCAGGGCCGCCGCGCCGACCTTCAATTTCGGCCAAAACGTCAAGCTCGACACCGATGGCCTCACTGTACGCGCCACGGCGCTGGGCCGAATCTGCCAGGAGTCGGAAAGTTTGTGGATAGAAACCGTCGCCGAGATTCCCGGCGACGTGGACTTCTCCTGCGGAAACATTGACGTGGCCGGTGACGTGCACATCCGCGGAAGCGTGCTGGACCTGTTCAAGGTCAAGGGTTCCAACCTGCACATTCGCGGTGCGATTGAAGCCGCGCAGATCACCGCGTTGCACGATCTGCACGTGGGCGGCGGAATCATCGGCAAGGACAAGGGCCGCTGCACGGCCGGCGGCGATATCACCTGCAAGTACGTCAGCAACGCCACCCTCATCGCCGACGGCAATGTCTCCAGCCACGGCGAAATTGCCCATGCCCGGATCATTTGCGGCGGCCGCGTCACGGTCGAGCGCGGCCCCCTGGCGTCGGGACACGTGACCGCAACCGGTGGAGTTTGCTGCCGATCGCTCGGCTCATCCATCGGCGCCAAAATCCTCGTCAAAGCCGGGATCGACGATAACTTCCGCTCCACGGCAAAGGCCCGGTTCGGCGAAATTCTGGCTCGGAAGAGAACCGCCGCAAAAATCCGTTCGATTTTGGCCACGCAGAATCAACCGGCCACAAAATACCTGGCCGCGGTCCACGATTCCGAAAAAATCGCCGATGAAATGCTCCACCGCCTGCGAGAGGAGTACCTGGCCAGCCGCCAAAAGAGCAATCCCGAAATCCTGGTGCAGGAAATCCTTCACGTCGGTGTGACCGTGCGGTTCCCGCACATCGAGGCAACGATCGACGCAGCTTGGAAAGGCCCTCTGCGCATCGTCCCGCGCCAATTTAAGGACAAATGGGAAATCATCCTGATCGATACGACGAGCAACAACACTCACATCCTGCCATCCCGTCCCTGGCAGGATGCGGCCTTCGAGGCGTTTGTGAAGATGATGGAAAGCTGATCGGATGCCTTCGCCGCTTATCTTTTCCGCCGCGATTCGAACAGCAGCCACAGGAAAAACGGCCCACCCAGCAGCCCGGTCAGCACGCCGACCTGCAACTGCGTTCCCAGGCGATTCTCGGCCGCCAGGAATCGCGACGCCGCGTCGGCCAGCATCAGTAGGATCGCGCCCAGCGCCGTCGCGGTGGGCAGCAGCCGGCGCTGGTCGAATCCCACCAGCAGCCGACCCAGATGCGGGCAGATCAGCCCGACGAATCCGATCGGCCCGCTGATCGCCACCGCCGCCGCCGTCATGATCGACGCCTCGCACAGGCAGATCATCCGCACGCGATGGATGTTGACGCCCAGCGCCTCGGCCTCGCCATCGTCCAGCGCGGCGGCGTTGAGCTGGCCGCTCATGCGCATCAGATCCAGCCAACTGATGCCGATCAGAACCAGCGCGGTAATCCGCTGGGCGCGCGTGATGACCTGGATTCCGCCCAACAGGAACGTGATCGGCCCGCCCGTGCCCGGCAGGTCGCGCATCAGCGCGTTGAGCAGCAGGAAGATTGAGCCGTTGACGGCGTTGACGATCACGCCGACCAGCAGCACCGTGACTGGTTCCAGCCGCCCGCGTCGACCGCCCAGGGCGAGCACGATGGAGACTGCGATCATCGCCCCGGCGAAGGCGAAAGTCTGCTGGCTGACCGCCGCCAGCGCGCCCCACCATCCGATGGCCAATGCGATGGCGGGCAGGCGCCACAGGTACGCCGCCAGCGACGCCCCGCTGCTGACGCCAAGCAGATACGGATCGGCCAGCGGATTTCGCAGGACAGCCTGGTAAACGACACCGGCCGCCGCCAGGGCCGCGCCGACCAGCGCCGAATCCATGACCGATTCCAGCCGAAAGCGCGCCTGCAGCGCGCCGGGCCATCCGATGCCGGTGGAGCCGACCGATTCGCAAAGCAGCCCGACCGCCACGGCAGCGGCCGCGCAGAAACAAATCGTCAACAGCAGTCTCGCGCCGCTCCAACGATTCATGGGCGTGATCCGCCGATGGAATTGTCGGATTCGAGCGGACCGAAGGCTTTGATCTCCGGATGCAGAATCAGCGCGAATTTTTCGGCTAGATCGCCCACGCGCAGCCCCGGCTGCTGGCAATACCAGTCGGTGACGATCGCCACGCGATGATTTTGGACCGCGGGCAGCGCCGCCAGCGAATCCCAGAATCGTGTCGCCTGTGCCACCAGTTGCGGCGTTTTATCGCCATCGGGAATCAACTGGATCACGACTTGCGGCGACATCTGAAGCAGCAGCTCGCGATCGACGGTTGGATATCGCGTGCCGGTACCCGCGGCGGCGTTGCGCCCACCGGCGATTTTCAGCAGATCGTCCAGAAATTCACCCGGGCCGGCCAAATCCAGCCCGCTGGGCTGCGTTGCGATCACCGCGGATATCACCGCCAAGCCGGCGACGCGGGATCTGACACGTTGCAATTGCGCTCGCAGGCGCGCCGTCGCCACACGCCCACGCTCGGCTTCGCCAACGGCGTCGGCCAGGATTTGCGTCTGCGTGAAGATATCTTCCAGAGGATCGATGTGGAGATTAACGATGCGAATATCCAGCTCCGCGCAGCGTTGCTGCAAGGCGGTTGGGATGCGATCCCCCGCGTACTGCACGACCAGGATCTGCGGGCGCAGGCTGGCCAGGCGTTCCCAATCGATGTTTTGGTAATCACCGACGCGCGGCTTGCCGGTGGTTTCGGCGCGATCGTGATCGAAATTACTGATCCCCACGAGATGATCGGCGGCGCCCATGCCGACCAGCAGGTCGGTCCCCGCCGGTGTGATCGATGCGACGCGCGGCTCGGCGGCGGCGACGATGGCTATCGGCCCGCTCCGGCGGCCGGTGATCAGCGCCCCCAGCAGCGCGGCGGCGGCCAACACGGCCAATCCGAAAATTCGAGGTTGACCCATGCCGCGCGGATGGTAGAGTTGCCACAAATCGCTGTCAAACCAAGCCCGTCGGCGCGGTTTGTCCTCGCGATTTCCAACCGCCCCAGCATGGAGGCTCTGATGAGTGAGACAGATACGTTCCTCAATCGAATTACCCGGCTATTCAAACGTCCCGCGCGTTCCAACGGCAACGGAGATTCCGCGGAGAATCCCAGCGTCACCGTGGAAACGCACTCCGTGGCGCTGCGCCCATGGCGGCGAAACCAGGCGGCGATCACGCAACTGCAGCAGGGGTTCACGTCCCTGTCGGAGTTGATGAACTCCATCCGCGACCACATGGACGCCCAGGGCCGCCGACAGGATGAGCTGCTGGCGCACCTCTCCGCCCTGCCGCGCGTGCTGGAGAGCATCCCCGAAAGCAATCGGCTGCAGGGCGAGACGCTCATGGCGATTCACCAGCAATTGCTCCACCAGGCGCAGCAGCAGGGAACGCTGGGCGAAATCCTGCAGAAACTGAGCGAATCGGGCGGCGACCAGAAGGAAATCCTCGAAGGCCTGCGCGAACGCGTCGAAACCCTGAATTACCAGGACAAGGCGATGGCCGACAGCCTCGGCACCGTCGGCAGCGCCCTGGAATCTGTCAGCCGAAATTCCGCCGCCAGCACGGAAGTCCTTGGACACCTGAGCGACAACCTGCGCAGCCGCGATGGTGAATTGGAGAAAATCCTGCACCGCCAGGGGACGCGCTTCACAACAATGCTGGCGATCGCGATATTTTTGTCGATCGCCGCATTGGCGTCGGTGGGCGTATTCGCATACCTGATCATGCACGGCGGGATCAAGTAAACCGCGTTGCAGTTGACCAATTGTTTAGCGGCCGCGCTTGCGCGGCGTTTGCATTGGCAAGAACGCCGCGCAAGCGCGGCCGCTAACCGTTGCCGCGTCGCCCATCAGCGCATCGCCATCGGAATCGCATCGATCACGTCGCGTGCCAGGACGCAACGGCGGCCGAGTTTTTTGCCGGCGATTTCACCAGCGCGACCGTGCAGAAACGTCGCGGCGCACGCCGCCTCGAATCGCTCCATTCCCTGGCCCAGCAGCGACGCGAGCACGCCGCTGAGCACGTCGCCCGCGCCGGCCTTGGAGAGCGAGCTGTCGCCGGTGTGATTCACATAAACGCGCTTGCCATCGGTCACCACGGTGCGATGACCCTTGAGCACCATGACCTGCGCGAAGGTCCGCGCGGCGGTCACCGCCAGTCGAATGCGTCCCGGCTCGTCCGATGGAACATCCGTGCCGCCGAGCAGTTTCGCCAGTCGCTTCATCTCGCCGGGATGCGGCGTCAGCACGGCGTTGGCGTTGAACCAGCGCGGCCAGGATCGCAACGTCGCCAGGTGATTTAGGGCATCGGCATCCACAACCATGTACTTGTCGAGCTTAAAAATTTGATCCAGAATTTTGCCGACGGGTTTGGATTGCCCAAGCCCCGGCCCGACAACAACGACATCCGCCTTGTCCGCGGCGTCGAGCAGTTCGCTGGCATCGGCGCCCAATCCCAGGCCGATCAACTCCGGCGCGGCCGATATCGCCATCGCCAGCACGGACTGGGGCAGCGCGATCTGCACCAGCCCGCTGCCGCAGCGCAGCGCCGCGAGGCCGGCAAGCACCGGGGCGCCGATCATCTGCGTGCTGCCGCCATAAATGAGCACGCGGCCGAACAGGCCCTTTTGCCCGTCGAGCGGTCGCGGCGGCAGCGCGGCGGGACGATCAATTCGAACCGTCGAGGAATTGGCTTTGTGGGATCGCATCCAGATCCAGTTCGCCGACCCGCCCCGCCGCCAGCAGCACCTGGCCAAGCCCGGCGGTCATGGCGGCGTTATCGGTGCAATATTGCATCGGCGGAAAGAAAACCGGAAGAGAAAAATTTTCCATGGCGGATCGCAGGCCGCGATTGGCCGAGACGCCCCCGCCGATGATCACGCTGTGGGCGCCACAGCGGCGGGCGGCGCGGCGCAGCTTCTCGACCATCACGTCGACGCACGCCGCCTGAAACGACGCGGCAATGTCGTTGATTTCCGATTCGCCAAGCACCCGCGCCTCGCGCTGCCTGCCCGCGAAGCCGCGGACGTGGTAAAGCACGGATGTTTTGAGCCCGCTGAATGAAAAATCGAGCGAGTCGCGCCCCAGCAGACTGCGGGGAAATGCGACGGCGCGCGAATCGCCCTGGTGGGCGAGTCGGTCGAGAATCGGCCCGCCGGGATACCCCAGGCCCAGGATCCCCGCGACCTTGTCGTACGCTTCGCCGACCGCGTCGTCGATCGTCGAGCCAAGCAACTGGATATCCAGAAAATCGCGGACATGGTAGAGCGCCGTATGCCCGCCGCTGCAAACCAGGCCGATGGCCGGTAAAGGCACGGGAGGCGAATTATCCAGACATACGCTGTAGAGGTGCGCCGCGACGTGATCCACGCCGACCAGCGGCTTGCGAAGCGCCCAGGCCAGCGTCTTGGCGGCGGTGGTGCCGATCAACAGCGATCCGATCAGCCCCGGTCGATTGGCGACCGCGACGGCATCGATATCCGCCAGCGTGATTCGTGCGGTATCCAGCGCCTCCTGGATCACCGGCAGGATATTCTCGATGTGTGCGCGGCTGGCGATTTCCGGCACGACACCGCGATAACGGGCGTGAAGATCGACCTGGCTGGCGACCACATTGCTGCGCACCGCCGTGCCCTCGACGATGGCGGCGCCGGTCTCATCGCAGGTGGATTCAATGCCCAGGATCGGCACACCAAACTCCGTTGTGATCCGGCAGGCCGGGTGGTTACGGGCCATCGGGCGACGTGGAGGGCGCCGTGGTCGGGGGCCTATTTTTGTCCAGCTCGACCAGGCCAATCATCGTGTTGATCGCCTGCTGCAGCTGCGGGTCAACCGGCTGCGTGGCGGGCACGGTGGAGGGGCGCGTGACCGGCCGATGGATCGTCTCCTCGCTGAGGAATTGGTCCTTGATTCGCTCCTCGGTTTTTTCATCGGCGGGGACGATGACCTGCGGCTCGACGCCCCAATCGGTGGAGTCCTTGCGTCGCTGCACCAGCCGCCCGCTGGGCAGGTAGTAGTACGCCACCGTGAGTTTCAATTCCCCGCCCTCATCCAGCGGGATGCGCTCCTGGACCGATCCCTTGCCATAAGTTCGCTGGCCGATGACCAGCGCGCGATGATTATCCTTGAGGCTTCCGGAGACGATTTCCGCGGCGCTGGCGGAATAATCGTTGACCAGCACGATCATCGGAAAATCGGGCAGCGTTCCCTCGCCGGTGGCGCGTTCGATTCTCTCCGGCCGGGCGCGGCCGCGCGTGGTGACGATCACGCCGGATTTGACGAACAGGTTCACCACCTTGATTGCCTGATCGAGCTGGCCGCCCGGATCGAAGCGCAGGTCAAGGATCAGGCCCTGAAGCCCCGCATCGAGCAGCCCGGGCTGGCCTTCGCCGCCGGTCATCACCTTTTTCAGCTCGTCGAACGTATTGGTGAGCGAATTTTCCTCGAACTGCGTGATGCGGACGTATCCGATTTTTGGTGTGTCGTAGACGAAATAATTCCAGGAGTCATCGGCGTTGCGGCCGCAGCCCTCGACGGTGGCGACGGCGATCTCCTGGCGCTTCATGGTGAAATCGAGATCCTTGCCGTCGCGCTCGACGGTCAGCGTCACGTCGCTGCCGACCGGGCCGCTCACTTTTTTGACGACGTCGTCGAGCGAGAGTCCGGCGATCGACTCGCCGTTCACCTTGACGACGACGTCTCCCGCATCGATGCCGGCGCGGGCGGCGGGACTGTTGGGGATGGGCGTGGCAACCACCGCCTTGTGATCCCTGGACAAAAGCGAAATCCCCACGCCGGGAAAGGTGCCCCCGAGCATCCGATCAAAAATCTCCTCGTCCGCGGGCGGGATGTACTGCGTGAACTGATCCAATCCGCCGAGCATCCCCTTGATGGAGTTTTGCTTGAGCGAACCGGCGTCGACCGGCTCGACGTAATTGTTGACCACCTGGCGCTGGACTTCGACCAGCGTGCGGACCCAGGAGTAATCATCATCGCGCTGCGCCAGTGACCCGGGCAGCTCAAACGCGAGGACCGCCAGAAGAACGATGCTGACCAGCCACGCCAAACGCTCACGACTCATCGCGCCCTCCACGGCAAAGACCGGCGGGGCGCCTGGAGTAGCGCCGCGCCGCTCAAAAAGTCCACCCGACGCCCAGGAGGTATTCGGTGTTGGTCCGATGCGCTCCCGGGGCCGGTTGGGAATTGTAGTCCACCTCGGCCTTCAATTCCGAGAACATTGTTTTGGTCAGCGCCACATGGATTCCCGCATCGGTCAGGACGATAAAATCGCGCGTATTTTCAACCGATGGAAAATACTGGACATCGTTGAACACCTTGACTTTCGAGTCGAACAGCGTCGCGTCCACGTGATATGCCAGGCGGGCCGAGACCTCCTCGCTGGCCGCTGGCTGCGTCGAGTATTCCTGATACACCCAGGCCATGCCCGCTTCGGTGCGGAAGTTAAGGGTCGGCTGCTCGACCCATTGATATCCCAGCCCCGCGCCGGGCGTGAGCCGCAAATCCAGGAACTGGATGCGATCCTTTTCCACCCGAATGTTCCCGTAGCCGTACAACTGCTTGGTAAGGAAATAATCGTATGTCGCATCGATGTGCCAGTTATCCTCGTTGGTGGTGCTGACGTCATTCACCTTTTGCCTTCCGTAAAGATATTGCGCGTCGAAAAGGATGCGATCCAAGTCGGTGCGGCGATCGGCATTAATGCTGGCTCCGAAGGTGACGGTGTCGGTATTGCTCTGCGTGAGCGACCCGTTAACGACGATCGTTCCATGCCAGGCGGCCGGCGGCGCGTTGATTTTGACGACATGATCCAGCGGCACCGGCTGCGGCGCGATCGTGCCGCCGGGCATGGTCATCACCGTGCCGTCGGGGCCTTGCGCGACCTTTTGGTTGATCAGGTTGCCGTCCTGCATCAGCAGCCTGATCGGCTCGTCGGTGGAGAAAGTTTTCACGTCGCTCATGTTGATGACAACCGAGCCGACCGTCGGGGTGGAGACGGTCATTTTTCCATCCCCCATCGTCTGAATGGTGCCGCTGAGATGGTCGCCATTTTTAAAATAAACATCGTCGGCGCGCGCCTGACGAACAGCGGCAACTCCCACGAGCAGCGCCACCGCGACCCGGATGCACGGTCTCCCCGCATTCGTCCGATAACTCATCGATCCTCCCGAAAAAAGATTGGTGACATTCTGCGGAAAATTTGGGAGGGAAGTCAAATTCAGCGAAAGTTACGCTCAAACGCTTTTATGGACGTGAATAATTTCCCCGCTGGTGCACTCCAAATCGCCACAGACGCACTGCACGAGGACGCGCGCCACCGCGGCCGGATCGAGCGTGCGCTCCGATGGGAATTGCTGCGGGGTCAGGAGCGATCGGAACATCGCGGTCTCCGTTGCCGCCGGCGCCACGGTGTGCACGCGCACACCGATCGCCGCCCCCTCGCGGGCCAGCGCCAGCGACAGGAGGTTCACCCCCGCCTTGGCGGCGCCGTAGGCGCCCAGGCCCTCGAATGGATCGCGCGCGGCGTAGGACGAGACGTTGACGACGACACCGCCCCCCTGCCGCCGCCATGCCGGCCACAGACGCCGACAAAAATAAAATATGCTGCCGAGATTCGTATCGAGCGTCTGGCGCCACTCGTCCAGCGTCAACTGCTCGACCGAGCGCATGAAAACGGCGCCCGCGCAATTTACCAGCGCATCGACCCGACCGAGCTTGCCCAGAACCTGCTCGACGATCTGGTCCACACTGGTCGGATCGCCGACGTCGCCGACTTGCACATCTCCGCCTCCACATGTCCTGGCTGTCTGCTGCAGTTCCGTGTCGGTTCGCGAGACCAGCGCCAGGCGATAGCCGCGACGCGCCAGCTCGACGGCAACAGCCCGGCCGATCCCCCGGCCAGCACCCGTCACGATTGCCACCGGCTCAGCCATGATCGCCGCACTCCGCGCGGTAAAGTTATTTCAGGAGGAGAGGGAAATTCGCGTCCGCATGCGATGCGTCGCGCCGGGTGCCAGTCGCACGGCGCAGTCGGCGGCGTTGGCGGTCTCGACGCACAGCATACGCGGCCACTCATCATCGCCAAAATCCGCCATCGCCCGCGCCTTGGCGATCCACGGATTCCAGACCACCGTGGATTCGGAGCCGTCCTTATCGATCGTGATCGAGCGGCCCAGCACGGGGTCGCGCACCACCGTCGAGGCGCGCGTGTGGAGATACAGGCGATCGGTCTCGCCAACGAATGTTACGCCGCCGGGCGGCTGCGTTTTGCGAGAAACATCGCCCACGCGGTCTACGTATTGGACCCCGTCCAATCCTTCAACCGTCGCGCGGCGCACGTCGCCGACGTTGAAGTACGTATGCAACGCCTCTTCAAATTCGATTGCCTGTGGCGATGGATTGCGAACCTCCAGCGTGATTTCCAGATGCGCCGCGATGTGCGCGGTCAATCGCATAGCAAATGCGAAGGGCCATTGCCTGCGCGTCTGCTCGTCATCGTTCAGTGCCAGGCTTATCCGAACCGACCCGTCGGCGGTGACTTCGCAGGATTCGAGCTGCCATTCGCGCAGGCGCGCAAAGCCGTGCGGCGGATCCTGGGGGTGGCCGGCGCGCAGGCCAAACCACGGAAAAATCACCGGAATTCCCCCGCGGATCGGCTTGTCCGGCTGGAAGTGGCTTGCCGCGCTCATGAACAGCAGGGGTTCCGCCCCGCGCGGCTGGAAATGCGTGACGTGCGCGCCATGCAGATAAATCTGTGCCGATGCCAGATCGCTGTACACGTTCAGCCGCGTCAGCGACCCGTTCCCGGCTTGTGCACGGACGATGCCGGATGTGCCAAGCTTTTCCTGCAATGCCGCCGGATCAGTCATGCGGAAAGGTTACTTGAATTTGTGCGCGGCGGCAAAACGGCGCGGACAAACAAAAGACGCGATGGGATTTAGCGTCCCATCGCGTCTGACAAGCGAAACAGGATCGTGAAGAGCCGACATCAATACGGCGGCAGGCTGTAGAATTTGTCGCCCCACTGATTTTTGGGATAGACCGTGGCACTGACGTTTTTGGTCTCAACGTGCCCATCGACGTAGAGGAAGTTGGACTCGCGCAAATCCCAGCCACCCTGTGACGAGCCGGCGACGTTTCCGAGGCTGCGCCCGCCATGATTGCGGCCAACGAAATCCAGCGTGCAATCGACGGTGCCTGGGGAGTGGCTCTCGAAATAGGTGGACGGGTCCGGAAGCAGGCCGTTGGGCGAGGTTTCAGACAGATTCGCCCAGCCAAAAGTGCCCGGGGGCGTCACTGGAAGCGTGTAGGCGCTGTCGGCCTTCGCGATCGCGGGCGAGCAGAGCGAGGCACTGATACCGCTGATTGGCCGACGCGTGTTGCTGACCAGCGACGTTCCATTGATCAGCGAAGTGGTCAGCATGTCCGGCTGAATGCCCCACATTTCGGTCGCCAGGATCGTCTCGGCGCTGTGCGCGACCTCGCCCGGCTTGACGAAATGATAGTAGCGCGTGCTGCCGCGGAAATTCAGGGCGAACACGCTTCGAGGTGTCAGCGCTTCATTGAGCATGTAAGACAACCGCGGGGCCTGCAGGTCGATGACGTTGGGGCCGGCCTCATTGCTCATGCCCGACTCGAGATTGGCGGCATAGGTGTTGGCCGGGGGGAGACCGCCGTTGTCCAGCGAGGGGCACTGGAACATCTGCCACTGTTGTGGATTCTGCAGGGACGGATCGCTGCTGGATTGCACACCGGCGAACAGGAGGCTGGTCCAGTGCACATAACCGGACGTGGGTGTCGCGGGCAACTGCCAGGCGCCGTTGGGATCGGCGACCAGGCCGTTGTAAAAGTTGGAAGCCGGGAACGTGCCGTAGTTGGTGGCATAGATCGCCAGCCCCTGCCCGATGGAGCGCAGATTAGAGGCGCACTTGACGAGATTCGCCTCCTGCCGTGCCTTGCTGAGCGCCGGCAGCAGAATTCCGATCAATAATGCGATGATGCCAATAACAACCAAAAGTTCCACGAGTGTGAAAGCGTGTGTTCGTGCGCGATGTCTCATTTTTTTATCCCTTGTGGTGCGACGTCCGTAAAATTCCGCAGTCGTCTGTGATTCAGATCTGGCCGTCGAGGCGGGCCAACGTGAGATGAAGTATTGAGTTCAACATTTACACATGGCGTAACCTCTCGTAAGCGAAAGACTACAATTCCTATCGGAGTTATATGAATACATTGGGAATGTGGCATCGTCAAGTGCTTTTTTTCAGTGAGCTTTCGCTAGCAATACATAAGTTATCAAATGAGAATGAGTTAGGAATCAATCTAATTATATATATTTAGTAGAGTTAATATGCAGTGGCGATCGCCCCGAGCATGCGTTTGACGTTCAGGGCGGTCCGTGGCAGTCGAAGCTAATCGCCGTTACACTGCCCTTCCCAACAGCGAAGGGTAGACCCACCGTGACTCCGCCGAATCTGCCTGCGCAACTCGATCAGGCTATGCGGCTTGCCCAGGGGCAGGTGCGCCGACTGATCGAAAAGTATCCGGCATTCTATCCCCTTTACACCGATGAAGGCCGCTGGAAGCACGACAAGCCCGCATGGACCCATTGGTGCGACGGATTTTTGCCCGGGATGATGTGGCTGTTCCTGGAGAGCGGACAGACCGACGACCCCGCGTACTGGCGCGCCGCCGCCGAAAAATATTCGCATGCGCTGGAGCATCGCAAGGAAGATCGCGAGGTTCACGATTTGGGTTTCATCTTCTATCACGGAGCTTTCAAACGCTGGTACGACGCCACCGTGCGCGAGGGGAAACCCGACCAAAAACTCCTCGATGTCGTCATCCGCGCCGGCCAGGTGCTGGCGATGCGGTTTCAGGACGGCGGTAAGTATCTCAGCTCGTTCGTCGACAGCCAATCGCTGTTCATCGATATCATGATGAACGTCCCGCTGATATTTTTGGTCGCGGAGCTGACCAACGACGCGACGCTGCGGCGGGTTGCGTTCGACCACAGCCTCACCACGCGCCGCTACGCCGTCCGCGGCGACGGAAGCACGGCGCATGAGGCGATCTTCGATACGCGCACCGGGGAATTCCTCCGCCAGACCTCGCACCAGGGCTATCGCGGCGACAGCACCTGGAGCCGCGGGCTGACCTGGTCGCTCTATGGATTCGGTACGTGTTACCAGTTGACCGGCGACTTGCGCTTCCTGCAGACCGCCGAGAACAGTGCGCAGTTTTACCTGGCGATGACGCCGTCGGATGGCGTGCCGCCGTGGGATTACGATGCACCGGACACCGGCCCGCTGTCGCGGCGTCAGCCGGACAGTTCCGCCGCGGCCATCGCCGCCTGCGGGTTATTCAACCTCGCCATGCTCTCGCGTGATCCCGGCAACGCCGCCATCTACCGCGACTATGCCTTAAACATCGTCAACACGCTCACGCGGCCGCCGTACCTGGCCATCGACGATCCCAAGTGGGAAGGGATCCTGAAGCGCGGGGTATATCATATTCACAGGCTGCTGGGCGTCGACGAAAGCGTGATGTGGGGAGACTTTTTCTTCGTCGAGGCGCTGACCAAGGCGCTGGAGGCATTGCCCGGCTAGAAAATCGCCATCGATACGAATGATGTTTGCGAGACGAATGCCCGATATAATCCCACGATGCCAACGCCATTATGATTAAGCGAATCCGTATCAAAAACTTCATGAGTTTGGCCTCGCTGGATGTTCAGCTAGATCCTGTAACTGTTCTTGTGGGCCGGAGCGGAACAGGCAAATCAAATTTTCTGAGGGCCTTTCGATTCGTTCGTGAATTTCTGCGTCGACTAGATGTTAATGCGGCAGCGAACGAGCTGGGTGGTTGGCCTGTAATGGTTCCAGCGACCATCGGAGGGCCCTGTGCGATTGAATTCGAGCTGTTTTTTCAACTCCCAGATGCGGGCGATGAATTTTCTTATACACTTGTCTTTTACCGCGCCTCTCGACAGGTCGCTCCCGTACTGGTTTGTGAACGATTTTCTGTTGGAAGTCGACCCATCATCAACCGGGGCGAAATTACGGGACAACAAGGACTGCAGCCACAACAACCTGAGTTGGCTACTAAACCTGACGACCAAAATGCCGTTATCGCATACGAGGCGTTGTCAAAGGAATTGGGCTGCTATGACTTTCCAAGTCAAGTGCTTCAAGCGCCCGGTGACAATCGCGAAAAAGGCTTTGCCGACGCCGGTCAGAACTTCATTGTCGCATTATCGCAGATTAGAGCAGATCGATTCCATTTGAAGTATTGGGGAGAGATGGTGGGGTCGCTGAAGAAACTCAATCCCACACTTGAATTGCTCAATCTTGACCGGCCTCCCACGAAGGTTCAAGTTGTGCATCGTTTCAAAGGCGATGAAAGATTGTCTCTAGATTTAAGCCAGGAATCGGAGGGCTTCAGGCGTTTTTTTGCACATTTAATTGCACTATATCAAGCACCGTCCAAACTATTTCTCACCTTCGAGGAACCTGAAAAAGGCATCTATCCCGGCGCGCTTGCTGTATTGGCGGACGAACTGAACGCAGCAGCCGCTTCAGGGCGCGGCCAAATACTACTTGCATCTCATAGCCCTCAATTACTCGACTCTTTTTCTCCAGAGCAAATCAGAGTTGTTGATATGAGGGGCCACTCGACGACAATTGGGCCTCTCGCCCGAGAACAGTTGGATTCGGTCAGAGAAAGATTGATGACCGCCGGCGAGCTATTGACTGTTGATCCGGCGCGTATCCAAGCTGCTGTCATCTGACATGGCACTCCCGCGGATCGTACTTTTCACGGAGGGGCATGGTGATGTCACGGCATCATACACATTGGTCCAAAGGCTTCTAGCAGAGTTGAATCCTTGGAGCATTCTCTCTCTTGACGACGATGTTTTCCGCGTGAGTGGGCTTCATCAACTATCCGGGGGACAGCATGAGCAGTGGACAAAAAAACTGCAAGCTGCGGGCAAGCGCGGCAATGTGGGCGGCGTACTCTTGATATTGGACGGCGATAGCAAAGAGTTTGAAGGACACCCATTTTGTGCTGCTTTGGCCGCCGCAACTTTGGCGGAACGTTCTCGAAGTGTGGGTGGCGGTGCAACGTTTTCTGTAGCGTGCGTTTTCGCGCGCCAAGAATATGAATCTTGGCTGATTGCCGGTATCGAATCCCTTGCCGGCAAGCCTATTGGCCCCAGCGGTCCTAGCATTAATTTGCAGATCTCAGTTCCGGATGATCCCGAAATTGCACCACGTGATGCGAAGGGTTGGCTTACACAGAATATGAGCGGCGTATATAAGCCAACCCAGCACCAAAAATACCTCACGGAGTTAGTCGATCTCGACGCCATTAAGAACAATACGAAAATGCGCTCTTTTCGTCGTCTCCGGTCGGCCTTGAATCAGCTCGTCGATGCGATTCGTAGCGGACAGCACATGACCTCACCATCTCGACCGAGTCCCTAGGTCATCCGATGGCCCATTCTGACAAAGATTCGGTAATTAGTTATGAGCCACCGGACGACCAGCGGCCAGCCTCCGCCGCCGCGCCGGCCGAAGCGGCCATCAACGCGCGCCCACCGGCGCGCGATCCCTACGCGGCTTTGCGATACGCCAACTTCGCCTACTATCAGCTCGGCTGGATCTGCGCCGTCATCGGCGATCAGATCATGGAGGTCGCGGTTGGGTGGGATATATATCAGCGCACGCACGACCCCCTGTCGCTGGGGTGGGTCGGCCTGGTATCGGCATTACCGATCATCCTGCTGGCGCTGCCGGCGGGGCATATCGCCGATCGATTCGACCGGCGGCAGATCGTCATTTATTCGCAGCTGGTGCGCGCCGCCTGCGTGATCGGATTGGCGCTGATCTCATATCATCACGGATCGATCGGCGCGATGTACGCGGTGCTGTTCGTCATCGCGATCACCAAGGCGATCGGCTGGGCCGCCCGCGCCGCCATGCTGCCGGCGCTGGTTCCCGTGGATGTCTTTGCCAACGCCGTCAATTGGAACAGCAGCGCCTTCCAGATGTCGGCGATGATCGGGCCGGCGCTGGGCGGGATGATCGTCCGATGGAATGTGCCGATTGCGTACGTGATCGGGGCAGCGCTGGCGATCGTGTTCGCGGCGCTGATGCTGCCGCTGAAAATCCGCTACGAGCCGCCTCAGCGCGAGCCGGCCACACTGCGCAGCCTTGCCGCGGGCGTGCATTTTGTTCTGAATACCAAGATCATTCTGGCGCTGATTACGCTGGACCTGTTCGCGGTGCTGCTGGGGGGGGCGATATACCTGTTGCCGATTTTCGCCACGGATTATCTGCACGTCGGGGCGATAGGGTTCGGCTGGCTGCGGGCGGCGCCGGGGCTGGGCGCGGTAACGATGGGGCTGCTCATCGCGCACATGCCGCCGTTCAAGCACGCCGGCCGCGCCATGCTCTGGGCCGTCGCGGGATTCGGCGTCGCGACGATCGCCTTCGGCCTGTCACGCAATTTCTGGTTCTCGCTGACGATGCTTTTTGTGACCGGCGCCCTGGACAATATCTCGGTGCTCGTGCGGCACACGCTGGTGCAGGTGCTGATGCCCGATGCGATGCGCGGGCGCGTCTCCGCCGTCAACAACATTTTCATCGGCGCCAGCAACGAGCTGGGCGGATTCGAAAGTGGCGCAACCGCGCGATTTTTCGGAACCATCACGTCGGTGGTGGCCGGCGGGATCGGAACCATCGCCGCGGTGATCCTGGTTGGAATAGTCTGGCCACAGGTGCGCCGGTTCGGATCGCTGGCCGATGCCAAAGCCGAGCCGGAGCGGACAAAGATTGTTGAGGTAATTTCCGTGCCGGGGAGCACGGATGATTAAAGTTGGGGACCGTTCGACATCGATAAGACATGCCGACTGAAGTCGTCATGCCGGGATTCGGATTTCATTTCGCCGTGGCCTGCGATTTTTTGCCGTTGCCGCTGTGGCACGACCAGTTCACGCCGTGCTTGTCGAAATAGAACTGGTGATAGTCCTCGGCCGCGAAGAACGGGCCGGCCGCAACAATCTGCGTGACAATCGGCGCGGCGTAATCGCCGGAGGCTTCGCGCCGCGCCTTCTCGGCCTCGGCCTGGGCCTTCTGCTCCGGCGAATGGTAGAAAATCGCGCTGCGATATTGCGTGCCCTCATCGGGGCCCTGACGATTGATGGTCGTTGGATCGTGGTTTTCGAAAAAAACGTTCAACAATTTCTGGTAGGTGATGACGTTCGGATCAAATTCAATTTCGATCGCCTCGGCGTGGCCGGTCAGATTGGTGCAGACGTCCTCGTACGATGGCCGGTCCATCGTGCCGCCCGTATATCCGACGCGCGTGTGGATGACGCCGGGCAATTTCTCGAACGTCGATTGCACGCCCCAGAAACAGCCGGCGGCGAAGGTGGCGGTCTGGTATTTCATATCGCTCTCCCAGGTGGTCGGCTGCGTCGAGCGCCGGGTGGGCGATTGCGCCCGTGTGAAGACCCACGCGGCCGCCAGACCCAGCACGAGCACGATAATCCAGGTTGCTGATCTCAACAGATATCCTCAACCATTATAACCGGGAGTGGGCGGGAAATATTCCGTGGTCACGCCGCCGCGTGTTCGCTGATGCGGCCCTGGGAATCGACCTGATCGAATTTGACGGCGACGCGCTTGCTCACGCCCTGCTCCTGCATGGTGACGCCGTACAGCATGTCCGCGATCTGCATGGTGCGCTTGCTGTGCGTGATGATGATGAACTGGCTCTGATCCAGGAATTCCTGCACGATCATGTTGAAGCGCTGGTTGTTGGCTTCGTCCAGGGCGGCGTCGACCTCGTCGAGGATGCAGAACGGACTTGGCTTGGACTTGAAGATGCTCATCAGCAGGGCGACGCAGGTCATGGTTTTTTCACCACCGGAAAGCTGGCTGATGCTGACCGGCTGCTTGCCCGGCGGGCGCGCGATGATCTCGATCCCCGCGTCCAGAATATCAACTTTAATCTTCTGCGGCGGAAGCGGCTGGCCGTCGGCATCCAGCATCGGTGGAGCATTTTTGGGCGGATCCAGCTCTGTCTCCAGGTAAATATCCGCCTTGCCGCCGCCGAACAGCTTGCGGAACATCCCCTGGAAATGCTCGCGCACCGCGTTGAAGGTCTGCTCGAAGCGCAGGCTGCTTTCGGTGTTGATTTCGTGGATGAGCTGCTCGAGCTGCGTCTTGGCGCCGTTGAGATCGGCAACCTGCGCCTGCAGGAAGGCGAGGCGCTGCTCCAATTCATCGTGCTCGCCGATCGCCTCGACGTTGACGTTCCCCAGCCGATGGATTTTTTCGCGTAGCTGTTTAATTTCGTCTGCAACTGCGTCCCAATTCATGTCGGCCGGCTCGTAGGCCTTGCCGTCGCTGGTCAGCTCGGCATATCGGGCCGGAAGATCGAGCTGCAATTCGTCCAGGGTCCGCTGCACGAGGGTCTCGATGCGGATGCGCAGCTCGCCGGCGCGCAGCTCCAGGTCGTGCAGCTGCGCCTCGACTTCCTGGCGCTGCGCGCGCGTTTTCTCAACGCGAGTGGAAAGCTCGCCGACACCCTGGCCAAGCTGGGTGATTCGCTCGGCCAGCTCGGCGGAATGCTTCTCGTCGGCCAGGAGGGTTTGTGCGAGAGTTGTCTCCTCGTGCGCCGCCGCCTCGCGCTGGCGATGCACTTCCGCCTGGCGCTCGGCGACCGCGGCGGCGGAGCGTTCCAGCCGCTCGATCTGTTGCGCCAGCTCCGCCTGTGCGGCGGTCTGGCGGGCAACGGACTGCTGGCTCGACAGGTGCTTCTCCTGCACCTGGCCCAGGTGAACGCGCAGGGCGGTCAATTCCTCGCTCAGGGCCTGGATCTGCTGCGCGATCGTTTTTTGCTGCTGCGTCAACTGCTCGAGCGAGATTTCGGCCTGCTGCTGCCGCGATTCCAGATCGCCGCGCTGATGCACAAGCTGCTGCTGATCCTGTGCCAAGCGTTGGGCCTGGGCGTCCAGCGATTCGATTTCGCGCTCCAGGACGGTGCGCTCGCGATCCAGCGAATTGCGCCGATCGGTGTTCTGGGCCAACGCGCTGTTGTGTTCCACCCGGGCCGTGTTGGATTGGTAGATCGCGTTGCGCAGCTGCGAAATATCCTGCTCCAGCGAACGCGCCTGGGTCGTGCCCTCGGCCAGCTCCCGGCCCAGAATTTCGATGCGATCGTCGACGTCGCCGATCTGCTGCACCAGCGCTTCCAATTCCGAGCGGCGCGAGATCAGGCTCATGGCGGCCGTCAACGGCCCGGCGCGCAGGGTGCCATCGGCCTCCAGCACTTCGCCGGCGGCGGTGACGTACCGGTATCCGCGCGGAACGACGGCGTGCAACGCGCGGGCGGCGGCGAGATCCTCGACGACGATCGTGCGCCCCAGCAAATGCCGCGCGATCGGCGCGTCGGCGGGCTCGAATCGAACCAGATCCATGGCCAGGCGGATTCGCTGTGGATGTTGCTGCCAGTCATACGCATCATCGCTGCCCGCGCCGGCGCCGGCGAGGCGATCCGCGCACAGGACGTTCACACGGCCTTCCAGCTCTTCCAGTGATTCTCGCGCCGCCAGCGCGGCGGCCGAATCATCGGTGACCAGTAACTGGTCGCGTCCATCCAGCGCGGCCTCGATCACGTGGGCATGCTCGACATCGACGCGCAGCACGTCGGCCACCAGGCCGCGAATGAACGGGAATTTTGATTCGCGTTGCCGCAACACCGACTTGACGCCTTCGCTGACGCCCTCGCGCTTGGCCTCCATGTCCTGTAGAAGCTTTTGGCGCGAGATCAGGCCGCAGCGATGCTCGCGCGCGGCGCCCAGGCGCTCGGTCACCTGCGCGATTTGCTTACCCAGGTCGGTCGCGTGGGCGCGGCGGGATTCAAGCTCCACCTGCTGCCGCTCGATACGGTGGGAGATCGCCTCCAATTCGCTGCTCAGCTGGGCGCGAGAGGTTTCCAGCGTCTGCAGTTCCGACTGCACCTGCCGCAGGCGATCGCCGAGCCGCGACTGCTGGGCGGTGGTGTTTTTGGCCTCGATCTCGACGGCGCCCAGGCGGCTGCCGTTGGCGGCCAGGGCACGCATCAGCTCCAGGCTGGCCGCCTTCTGCTTCTCGATCTGCTCATCGACGGCGCCGTGCTGGAGCTGCGCCTGGGCGAACGCGTGTTGCTGCTGATCGATCAGCGCGCGATGATGCTCGACTTCAACCGCCAGGGCGGTCAGCTCCTGTTTTTGCGATTCGAGTGTGGCGGCCGTCTCCTTGAGCCTGGCCTGCGCAGTGGACTTGTCCTGCTCGAATGCGGCGATCTGCTCGGCCAATTGCTGAAGCTGCTGCGCCGCATATTGCTGGCGCTGCCGCGCGGATTGAATCTGCGCCCGAGCCTGCACGAGCGCGTATTCCAGGCGCTGGCGAGTCTGCGAAACCGATTCAAGAGATTCCTTTTGCGTCGCCAGGTCATTCTGCGCGCTCGAAAGATCACCGCTCAGGTCGTCCAGGCGGAAGCGCGCATCGTCGAGCTGACTTTGCGACTGGCCCTGCGCCAGCATATGGGCGTGGTATTCCTGCAGGCTGTATCCGAGGCGCAGCTCCGAGAGGCGCGTGGAGTATTCCTGGAACGTGCGCGCCCGTGCCGCCTGAATCTTGACGCTGCGGAGGCGTTTTTCGATTTCCTCGACGATGTCGTTGACGCGCAGAAGATTCTGATCAACTTTTTCCAGCTTGCGCTGGGATTCCTTTTTGCGGGCCTTGAACTTGGAGATGCCCGAGGCCTCCTCGAAGATCAGCCGGCGCTCCTGCGGATCGGCATCGAGCAGCGCCGCGACGCGGCCCTGCTCGATCACGCTGTAGGCGTCCACGCCGATGCCGGTGTCCAGAAATAATTCGCGCACGTCCTTGAGGCGGGCGACGGAATTGTTGATCTGATATTCGCTGGTCCCGTCGCGGAAGAGCCGGCGGCCGACGGAGACTTCATCGGTCGCCAGGTTCAATCGGCGGCTGCCGTCGGGGCGCGGTGGGTTCTCGAAGACGAGGGTGACTTCGGCCATCCCCGAGGCCTTGCGGGCGTCGGCGCCGTTGAAGATCACGTCCATCATCGCGTCGCCGCGCAGGCTCTTGGCGGATTGCTCGCCCAGCACCCACTTGAATCCGTCAACGACGTTAGATTTGCCGCACCCGTTGGGGCCGACGATCCCGGTGATGGGGGTATCGAAGACAAATTCGGTGCGGTCGGCGAAGCTCTTGAAGCCGTGCAGGATGAGTTTTTTCAGGCGCATCGCGTGCGATCCTCCCTGACCGTAAGGCGACCGGGCCGGTCCTTGGCCCAAGAATAAACAATGATGAATGATAAATGATGAATGACAAATAATGAAGGGACATGGATTCATCATTCATCATTTATCATTCATCATTTCCCTCTATCCTCCGATTCCCGATTTACCGTTCACCGTGCTGACTCCTGGCGAACCCAGGCCTCCGCCTTGCGGGCGGCCGGCGTAGGTGTCGCTGGGGATGCTTTCCCAAAGCTGTGCGGCGATCTGTGGATGCTGCAGTTGGAAGAGGCATTCGCGCCGGTCACCTTCCAGGGTCGATCCATATACCTGGTGCGATTCCACCAGCTGCTGCGCGATCGCGACGACATCGTTGAAGTCGAAGCTCAGGCGATCCACATCTTCCGGCCCCTCGCCGCCGAGGCGCGCCAGGATCTCGATCAGCTCATTATGCGTCAGCACATCGGTCGGCCGGGGCGCCTGCGGATCGCGATAGAACATCGTCAGCAGTTTTGTCCCATCGGCCGAAGAGATGCTGAAACGCGTATCCATGGCCGTAAACGTGATCGGCGTTTGCACCTTCAGATCGTGGCCAAACACCGCCAGGCGGGGAATGCCGGTGCTGGTGGCGTAGATCATCGGCTCGCCGGAGCTGGGAATCACATCCAGCAGAAACCGATCGCCGATACGGAAGGTGATGATCCCGTCCTGCGACTCGGCCGCTTCGCGCGTCTCTTCGCTGTAGGCCTTCAGCTGCGCGTCGCTGTTGACCAGGATGCGGTACGCCTCGACGCGCACCTCGGCTTTACTGGAATCCAGAAGCGTGCGCAGCATATGGGTTGTCTCGGCGGAAGTCGGCAGGCTGCCCAGGGTGCGCACCGCGTCGAGCTGGTTGGGCTGTGCGTCGTCGGCGGCCATGTGGAGCAGGGCCTGGCGGGCTGGCCCATCTTCCAAAAACGCCGCCGCCCGCGCTGCCGCGAACGCGACGTCGGGATTGGGATCGCTGATCAGCGGCTCAAACGACGTCAGCGCCTCGGGCCCCATGGCTTCCCAGCAGAGCGAAATATCCGCCAGCTTCGCGTTGGGCTTGTGCGCTTCGGCCACCAGCTCCTGCGCCTTGTGAGCCATGAAATCGGGGGATTCGTTCAGGAACAGGTGAGAGACAACTCCCAGGTAATGCTTCCAATCTCCGCGATATTCCAGGGGCACGTAAATCTGCACCAGCCCTTCATCCTGCGGCCACGCCAGGACGTTGCTGCGGTCGCGGTTGGCGATGTCGTCGGCGGTCGGGGTTTTCCAGTGATGCGCGATCAGCCGCTCGATCAGGCGAGCGGTGCTGATCTGCGGCTGGCGGATTTCCAGGTTGATGGGCCGATCGAATTTCACGATTCCGCCATTGAGCACGCTGCCGCTGCGCAGGCTCGCCCGCGCGCCCGGTTGATCGGATTTGCCTTCGCTCAGGGCGTAGGCGGGATTGACAAACACCTGGCCGTGGTTGACCCACGCCATGGTGCGCGCCCCGATGGCGGTGGGATCCATCAGGCCGTGGTCGCTCAGTTCCGTCTCATACAGCTCGCCGTGGGCGAGGCTGGTGGTCTGGCTGCCCTGCATGGCGTGGACGAGCACGTCGAAGCGCTGCCCCTCGCGCGCCCCAACGGGGAGCAATCCCTCCACCGTCACGATCGCCACGCGCTTGCGCTTGTCGTCCAGAATGTCTTCGGCGGTGAATGTTTTGTATCGGGGAAATTGCAGGCTGTCGAAGCCGTGCGCCTCGATCTGCTTGGCGATGTAGTCGCGCACCCAGGTGGGCGCGGTGCAGTCGCCGGTGCCGTGCAGGTTCACCACTAGGCCGTAACCGTAGACAGGCATCGGATCGGTGTTGGTGAAGCGGATGCGTTCGAACAGCGTGCCGCGCATGAAATCGGGGACCTGGGCCATGGGCAGGACGGGCCAGCGCGGTTCCTCGTGCGGGGGCGGAGGATCGGGCTTGCAGCCGAAGCTGACCAGCAGCGCGGCCGCCCCCAGCGCCCCTGCGAGGACGCCGCCGCAGCGACGCCAGATGCTTGAACTGTCCTGACGCATCAGAAGCCTCCAGGAATTATCGGACCGGTGCGCGTCTCAGCTTGATCGTTTGCCGCGGTTGTGGAACGTTCCCCGGACAAATCGGGATTACTCGGGCCTTACGGGGATGGTTACGCCTGTGACGGCAAAGCGCTTGCCGGGGCCGCCTTGGCCGGTTCACGTCTGACCCGCACGCTGCGCCGTCGCGGCCGGGTGGCGCGGGCCTCCTCCTGACCATTGCCTGCGGCCGGCATCCCCGCCGCGGCCTGCTCCACGAATAAGTGGCCCTGCGAGGGGTCTTCGTAACGCTGAAATTCAATCACCGCCTTGGCCTCGTCCACCAACTCTTCCAAAGTCTTAAACTGCTTGTAAACGCTGGCGAATCGCACGTACGCAACCTGATCCAGACGGCGGAGCCGCTCGGTCACCAGCCGTCCCACCTCAACCGACGGGACTTCCCGATCGTGCGATTTGAAGACCTCCTCCTCGACCTCCTCAACCAGCCGTTGCAGCTCGCTCTCCGGCACGGGCCGCTTGAAGCAGGCGCGCTCCAGACCGCTGACGACTTTTTTTTGATCCCACGGCACCCGCCGGCCGTCCTTTTTGACCACGTTCAGGCGGATGTGCTGCTCGATTTTTTCATAGGTGGTGAAGCGTTTCTCGCAGAGGAGGCATTCGCGTCGGCGTCGAATGGCCCTGCCCCCGTCGCAGGTGCGCGAGTCGATGACCTTCAAGCTTTCCTTGGCCGCATCGCAGAAGGGGCAGTGCATGGATCGTATAAAGCTACCAAATCCGCCCAGGAAATCAAAAGAAAGCAGCATCCGTGGACCATGCGGATTGGCGGCATTTTTCCATGAAATCGGGGCGAATATTTCCTTGCGATTTGCGTCTATCCGCCGGATAACTGCTTGACACGAATGCCGCCAACCGCACGGAAATTCACCTGCGGGAAATGCCAGCGCAGCTATGGCTGGAAGCCGGAGCTGGCCAACCGGCGGGTCAAGTGCAAATGTGGGGAAGTAATCAGGGTTCCAGCGGCTACTCCCGCCGCCCCGCCTCCGCGAGCGCCGGATGGTGATTTATATGGCTTGGCAGATCTCGCCGCCGATGTCCAGCGTGCCGCCGCGAAGGTTTCCCCGGCGCCACCTGTGCAAATGCCCGCCGCGCTGACCAACGCGAACATCGCGCCCAAATCTGCCGCGGCCGCCGCGGCGGCGGGTATTCCGCTGGCTTACCTGGGGGCCCAGAGCCAGCGCGACAGGGACCGGGCGTCGGCGCACACCACGATCGATCCCAAGCGCGATTATTACGCCCCCTGCGCACTCCTGCTGACCGGCTCGCTGCTCTACATCAGCTATTATATTCTCCGTTACAACCTGGGCCCCGCGGGCATCCTGGCCACCAGCATCGGCCTGACCGTCATGGGCGCCTTCGAATGCATCCTTCTGGTGGGATTCGCGCTGGTGATGGCCGGACCGCTGAATGTCAGCTTCGGCGGTATCGGAACGGCGATTCTGAAGCTGGCGGCCATCGCCATCTTCTGCGACGGCGTAAACACTTGGGTCGACGGCGCGCTGCTCAAATACGCCGCGGGATTTGGCAGAGGAATCTTCGGATTCGGAGTCATTGGCATACCCGTGGCGGCCGGTGTCTATTGGACGGCCTTGATCTATCTGTTCGACATGGATCCCGGTGACTCGTGGATGGTCGTGGTAATCCTGGTAGTGTATTACGAGATTGTCCGCACGATCCTCGTGGTGCTGCTGCTCAAATGGGTGCTGACCATGGGCGGCGTGCCGGCATCGTCGATCATCCTGCCGTCGATCGCGGGCGCGCCGCCGCCGAATCCAATGGTGGAGCAAGTCAACGAGCTTAAGGAGAAGAAACTCCTGGTCGAAGCGCGGCAATATGCAACCGATAACAGCCGCGGCGCCGAAATCGGTCTGATCAACGCCTGGTACGCTGCCGCTTGTCCCAACGTCTGGTACGAAATGAGCCGCGACATCAACGGCCACGGCCTGCCGTACGGATTCGTTGTCGAATTACCCAAGGATAAAGACAGCCGTGCGAAGTGCTACGACGCGCTCAAGCATTACTGGGATACCAACAAGATCTATTATGATGCGACATCGCTGCAGGATAATGGCGAGCCCTACCTGATGCCCGGCGGGGGCTAAATTCGGCCCTTTCATTTTCCCAACGTCACAACGGCGGCGGGCTGGGCGAGCTGCAACGTGCATTGCTCAGCGGGAACGTCGTTGAGCACTTTTTGCAGCTCCAACATCGATGGAACCGGCCGGCCGGCAACCGCCGTGATCACCGCGCCCGCGTTGATCCCCTGCTTTTTCAGCGGGCTGTCATCGGCGATGGCGATGACCAGGATCCCACCCGCGGGTCGATCGGTGCTGGCGGCGGGGACGGCGCCAGAATGGTTCGCCGGCGCCGGACCCAAAACCATCCCGCGCCAATGCAGGCGCTGATTTTCCTGGCTCACCGTGAACTGCACCGCGCGCCGGATGGGCCGGATGGCGATTTCCAACGCCTTGCCACCGCGCAGCACGCGCAGGTGCGCCGGCTTGTCCAGGGACGCGGCGCCCGCCATGCGGACGAAGCGATCGCTGTCCCCCACCGCCTGGCCGTCCAACTGCAGGATGATGTCGCCTTCGTGCAATCCATCCGGCGCCGCGGCGGGCGATCCGTCCTCCACCGAATCGACGTGGACGCCGGCATCATCGGCCAGCCCCAACTCATGGCGCTGGCGCGGCGTCGCCGCCGTCACGCTCACGCCCACGTAGGCGTAGACGATTTCCTTGCCGGCTCGAAGTTGGCGCACCTCGTCCAGAAGCTGATCGCTGATGGCGATGGCGAAACCGATTCCGTTGCTCTGCTTTTGCGGAAGGATGACGGCAGTGTTGACGCCGACAACGTTGCCTTCCAGATCGAAAAGCGGCCCGCCGGAATTTCCCGGGTTGATCTGCGCCGTCGTCTGGATCAGATCCGAGTAAAGGCGATTTTCCTTGGTGGCCAGGCGCGGCAGGGAGCGCTCGGTGGCGCTGATCACCCCGACGCTCAGGGCCAGGTCGCCCTCGATCGCCAGGCCGTACGGGTTGCCCAGTGTCATCGCCCATTGCCCGCGATGCAGTGAATAATCGTGAGAGAAGTGGACTGTCTGCAGATTGGTTGCGGGGATTTTCAAAACGGCCAGGTCGGCACGCGGATCGGCGGCCACCACCATCGCGGGATAGACCTTGCGCTGATCGGTCGTCACCCAGTATTGCTGTGAATCCTCGATGACGTGCTCGTTGGTGAGGATGAACCCGTCGCTGTCGATAACGAACCCGGTGCCGACGGTTCGGGTGGTTTTGTCCAGCCAATCGGAAAGCTTCTGGGGGTTCATTTCCTCGGTCCGGAGGGAAGCATCGGCGTCGGCGGCGGCTTCGGCGGCGGAAATCGCCACCACCGACGGCGCCACCTTCGACGCCACCGCCACGAAACGATTCTGCAAATCCGCGACGTCCGGCGGGTCGGCACGGGTGGCGACTTCCGCATCATCATCCGCCCGCGCGGCGGCCAGAAGCGAGAATGGCCGCTGCGGCTGCCAGCTCCACGCCATGGCCCCCGCCGGCACCAATAGTGACAGAATCACCCACCGCCTATGACCAGGCCGAACCCAACCCATGAGCAGAATATCGGACAATTGGGGGCGGCAGCTTTGCCGTTGTTGCGCGGATGTTCCCTGCGTCGACACATAAAATAAAGGAGTGGGGCATTTTGAAGTTTAGCGGCCGGGCTTGCCCGGCGTTGGCCCCGTCAAAGACGCCGCGCGACTCGACTGAGCTCGCCGAAGTCAAGCGCGGCCGCTAAACAACGAGTTGGCCGACTGAGGGATTTATTCCCCTTCGGCCGCAGGGGCGGCGGGGCGCTTATTCAGGATGCCCTTGCTGGTCAGGACCGCCTCGCGGATTTCGGCGGCGAGATCGGGATTATCGGCCAGGAATTGCTTGGCATTCTCCCGGCCCTGGCCCAGCCGCGCGGTCTTGTAATTGAACCAGGCGCCGCTTTTTTCCACGATGTTGGCCAGCACGCCCAGGTCCAGCAGGTCGCCCTCATAGCTGATGCCGCGATCGAACATGATATCGAACTCGGCCTCGCGGAACGGGGGCGCGATTTTGTTTTTCACGACGCGGGCGCGGGTGCGGTTGCCGATGGAGACATCGCCATCCTTGATCGTCGCGATCCGCCGCACGTCGATGCGGACGCTGGCGTAGAATTTGAGGGCCCGCCCGCCCGGTGTGGTCTCGGGGTTGCCGAACATCACACCGATCTTCTCGCGAATCTGGTTGATGAAGATGACGGTGGCGCGGCTCTTGGAGATGGCGCCGGTGAGCTTTCGCATGGCCTGGCTCATGAGACGGGCCTGAAGTCCGACGTGTGTATCGCCCATTTCTCCTTCGATTTCCGCGCGTGGGATCAGTGCGGCGACCGAGTCGATGACGATCACGTCCACGGCGTTGGAGCGCACGAGCAATTCGCAGATTTCCAGCGCCTGCTCACCGGTATCCGGCTGCGAGACCAGCAGATCGTCCAGCTTGACGCCCAGGCGCTTGGCCCAGGACGGGTCGAGCGCATGCTCGGCGTCGATGAAGGCGGCGACACCGCCCAATTTCTGCACGCTGGCGATGATGTGGAGTGTGAGCGTCGTCTTGCCGCTGGATTCGGGGCCGAAGACCTCCAGGACCCTGCCGCGCGGCACGCCATTGCCGCCCAGGGCGATGTCCAGGCCTAGCGAGCCGGTGGGAATACCATCGACGGATGCCTTGGCATCGGCATCGAGCTTCATGACGGCGCCTTTGCCGAATTGGCGCTCGATCTGCTGGACGGCTCGGTTAAGTGCGGATTCGCGCGACCCATCGCGCGATGGCGCATCGCGAGATGGCCCATCACGAGACGTATCGTGGGGGCGCGTCGCCGCGGCGACCGCTGGGCCCTTGGCTTCGCGGGATGGAGAAGCGGTGGAACTTGACGCGGGGTCTGGACGGTCCTTCTTCAGGTCCGCTTTTTCGGGGGACTTGGTCACGGGAGACTCGCTTTCCGCCGGGTATATTGTTCAGCCGGCAGCTCTATTTGGCGGTGACTTAAAACGCGGGAATTTGCCTGCGAGGCCATCCCGCCCACTGAACTCGACGGAAGTCACCGAACCGTCCCTGTTCAGTATTTGTTCGGGTATTCTATCCAGGCATCGGCAGAGGGCAAGTCATTTCTGGAAATTTCCAGAATTTTATTACGCAATGCGAACATAAGTGGGTCCGTGGCGATCGAGACGGCTCTGAATCAGCGCGAAATCGTTCACCGAGAATGACGGACCGGGTAGCAATCCCGCGACGCCGGCGGCTGCGATTCGGCGAAGATCAGAACCGCCGCCATTTTTGGTCCGTGCCAATGTCAGGTGCGCGGTCCATCTTCGGCTGTCCAGCGGAAACCCCGCTTGATTGCACGCGCGATCGATTTGCTGCTGCAGAGCTGCACACCGTCCGTCGGCGTCGTGGAGGGCTGCCGCGACGACCCGCACCAGACCGCGCGGCGGAAAACAAACCAGCGCGTCGACGTGCAGGCGAATCTCGTCCTCAATCTTGATCCTTCGCAGCGATGTCGCCAGATCGGTCACGCGCTGCTCCGGCGTTTCACCGAGGAATTTGAGCGTCAAGTGAAACTGATCCGGCCGTGTCCAACGTGCATCCTCGACGACCGGTCGCAGTCCATCCTGCATCTTCCGAAGATGGGCGATGACGGTTTCGGGCAACTCGATGGCCACGAACAATCGCATGAAGACTAAAAGCTCATCGCCGTTTTGAAATCCTGCCAGCGGTCGTCGATCTGCTCGCGCGTGGCGGCGGCCAGTGCGCTGAGGGAGAAATCGGCGACGGTGAAGCTGGCGACGACCGTGCCGAACGCCAGGGCGCGCTTCAATGTCGCGGAGGAGAGATTTCCCTGCGTGGCCAGGTAGCCCATCATTCCACCGGCGAAGCTGTCGCCGGCGCCGGTGGGATCGACGACGGTCTGGGCGGGGAAGGCGGGCAGCACGAACGTGTCCTTGTGATTCATCAATAAACAGCCGTGCTCCCCCTTCTTGATGACGACGAATTTGGGTCCCATTTTCAGGACATCGCGGGCGGCGTCGACGAGATTTTTTTGCCCGGTCAAAAGGCGCACTTCCCCGTCGTTGAGGACCAAGCCATCGATTTTGGCCAGCAGCTTGTCCAGCTCCGGCCGCTGGGTTTGAATCCACAGGTTCATCGTGTCGGCGACGGCCAGGCGCGGTGAGCGCAGCATCGCCAGCGTGTCGCGCTGGATGGTCGGATGGGTGTTGGCCAGGAAGACAAATTTGCTGTCG
>Ga0182024_10001037_pt1 | contig 72075 bp, 67 predicted proteins | sample P32metaG_FD_120480 | JGI IMG/M metagenome (GOLD analysis project Ga0182024, IMG submission 120480) | Permafrost microbial communities from Stordalen Mire, Sweden - P3-2 metaG (Illumina Assembly) | ecosystem: Environmental > Terrestrial > Soil > Wetlands > Permafrost | place: Sweden: Stordalen...
CAAGGTCGCCGGGCTCGCCGAGCGTCACCGCGGCCTCCTCGCGCAGCTCGCGGATCGCCGCCGCGCGGTGCGCGTCGTCGCCATCGCCCTCACCGGCATCGACGGCGCCGCCGGGGAACACCCACACGCCGCCCATGAACCGCGCGCCCGGCGTTCGCCGCACGAGCAGAAGCTCCAGCCGCTCGGCGCCGCCGCGCAGCAGGATCACCGTCGCCGCCTGGCGCGGTGGCGTCGCGGGACCGGGGTTGTAGTCCTCGCCGGGTGACGGACGCTCGCTCTCCCCGCGCGTGCTCATCCGCTGACCTTACCGGCCGGTAGTCTTCTACGTATGGGCACCACGACCAAGACCCTCCAGCGCTGGATCTGCGAGTCCTGCGGCTACATCTACGACCCCGAGGAGGGCGACCCGGACGGGGGCATCCCCAGCGGGACAGCCTTCGAGGACATCCCCGACACCTGGTTCTGTCCGGTGTGCGGAGCGCGCAAGCGCGACTTCGTCCTCTACGAAGACTAGGAGCTCCTCTGAGCAGCTGGGACGCACTGCTCGCGTTCGACCGCGAGCGCGTCTGGCACCCCTACGGTGCGCTGCCCGCCGCTCCGCCGCCGCTCCCGGTCGTCTCGGCGTCGGGGGTCCGCCTGAAACTGGCCGACGGGCGCGAGCTGATCGACGGCATGGCGTCGTGGTGGTGCGCGATACACGGCTACCGCCATCCGGCCCTGGATCGGGCCGCGGTGGAGCAGCTTGGGCGGATGGCGCACGTGATGTTCGGCGGGCTCACGCACGAGCCTGCGCTGCGGCTGGCTGAACGCCTCGTGCAGCTCGCGCCGGACGGGTTGGGTGCGGTGTTCTTCGCGGACTCCGGATCGGTGTCGGTCGAGGTCGCGATCAAGATGTGCCTGCAATTCCAGCGCGCCCGCGGACATAGCCGGCGCACGCGCCTGCTCACGGTGAGAGGCGGCTACCACGGGGACACGTTCGGCGCAATGGCGGTCTGCGACCCCGTCGGCGGAATGCACAGCCTGTTCACGGGCGTGTTGCCCCGGCACGTGTTCGCCGCGCGTCCGCCCGACGGATTCGATGCAGGCCTGGACGAGCCCTGGGCCACGCACGTCGGCGAGCTGGCCGCCCGACACAGCGACGAGCTCGCGGCGATCATCGTCGAGCCGGTCGTGCAGGGCGCGGGCGGAATGCGCTTTCACTCGCCGGCGTGCCTCGCGCATTTGCGCCGGCTGTGCGACGAGCACGAACTGCTGCTCGTGCTGGACGAGATCGCGACCGGCTTCGGGCGCACTGGGGCGATGTTTGCGTCTGAGCACGCCGGCGTAACCCCAGATGTCATGTGCGTTGGCAAGGCCCTGACCGGTGGTTACCTGACGCTCGCGGCGACCCTGTGCACGCCCGCGGTGGCCGCTGCGGTCTCCGCCGGCGAGGGCGGCGGGCTGATGCACGGGCCGACGTTCATGGCAAACCCACTCGCCTGCGCCGTGGCCGTGGCGTCGCTTGACCTGCTCGCCGATGCCGGCGGCTGGCGCGAGCGGGTGCGCGCGATCGAGCGGGAGCTGCGCGCCGGGTTGGAGCCGGCTCGGGAGCTGCCGGGCGTCGTCGACGTGCGCGTGCTCGGCGCGATCGGAGTGGTCCAGCTGGAGCGGGACGTGAACATCGGCGCGGCGACGACGGCGGCGCTCGAGCGAGGCGTGTGGCTGCGCCCGTTCCGCGATCTCCTTTACACGATGCCGCCCTACGTCATCGACGAGGAAGACCTGGCGAGCGTGACGGCAGCCATGATTGCCGCCGCGTGTGCGGGATCAGGGACATGACACGGCCGGCTCGCGCAGGACACTGACTGCGTGGCGCCGCTGCTGGAGCCTGGCTAGGACTCCGATCGAGCGACTGGAGCCTCAGCGGCGGCGATGACCGGGCCCCATTGAGCGCTGTTTCGAAACGCGCTGGTCGTGTGGTAGACAGACCAGGCCAAGATCGCTACCAGGAATGGCGCGTCGCTGAGTGCGGCGACGAGTACGTAGCCGTTGGTGCTGAGAGTCAGCAGCGCGGTCAGGCGAACGAGCGCCCGCGCCAGGAAGTAGATCCCCCACACCGCGGTGACTGTGCGCATCGCGCCTTCGAACGTGTCGGACTCGCGCATCTCCTGAGGCAGCGGGAAGACATCAGCGGCGAACCACGAAGCGAACGGCCGGCCGCTCGCAAGCGATGCAAGCACCGCGCAGGCGAGCACCGTGTCGATGCCGATCTCCTGGGCCAGGTAGACGGCCGCGCTGCCCGAGCTGAGGCCTACGCTGGCTCGGATGGCAACCAGCAGGAGCGCCAGGCGCACCACGACGGCGGCCTACCCTGGCGGCGCTCGTACACGAAGACGGACGCGCCGAATAGCACGGCCATGCCGATCCCCGCGGTCAGGCCGATCAGCTTCCAGCCGATGAAGAAGACGGCGAGAGGCCCAAAGGCGTCACGCACGAGCCGTGGCGCCGCGCGTCCAACGACCGCTCGAATCGCGATCGACTCGACGGGAGCCTGCGGCCCCGGTGTGAGAGCAGCGCTCGTCAACCCGCCCGCGAGCCTCGCGTACTCGTCGGCGAGGTAGGAATCCACGGGCCGCGCCAGCCGCCGAACCCCGCGGCCAGGCGCTCCGCGGACGGCGGGCCCCATGAGCCCTTGCGGTAGCGCTGCACCGGCGGAGGCTCGTCGAGCAGCGGCTGCACGATCCGCCATGTCTCCTCGACAGTGTCCTCGCGCGTGAAGTGGGTGCTGTCGCCATTCAGCGCGGCGTCCAGCAGGACCTCATACGGCGTCGGACCCTCGCCGCCCTCTGCTGCGAACTCCATATCGAGATCGATCTCGTGCGGCCCCGTCTCGTCTTTGCGCTTGGCGTCGAGCACGATCCTGACTCCGGTGCTCGGATCGATCTTGACGACGATTTGGCTCGGCTGCGGGCGTCGGTGCCTACCGGTGATGAAGCCGAGCCGGGGCGGGTGCTTGAAGACGAGGCGAAGCTCGGTCTGCGTCACGGCCAGGCACTTTCCCGTGCGAATGAAGAACGGCACGCCCTGCCAGCGCCGGTTGTCGACATGCAGCCGCAGCGCCGCGTAGGTCTCGGTTCGCGACCGAGCCGCGACGCCGTCGATATCGCGGTAGCCCGCGTACTGCCCGCGCACGTACTGATCCGGCTTGGCGTTGGCGGTCGCACGAAAGACCGCGTACTTTGCAGCCTTCATCGTGTCCGCGTCGGCGCCGGCGGGCGCCTCCATCGCGGCGGCCGCCAGGAGCTGCATCAGATGGTTGACGACGACGTCCCGCAGCGCGCCAACAGGGTCATAGAAGCGGCCGCGGTCCTCGACGCCAAAGCTCTCGGCCAGAGTGATCTGCACGCACGCCAGGTAGTTGCGATTCCAGACCGGCTCGAGCATCGAGTTGGCGAAACGCAGGTAGAGGATCTCCTCGAGTCCCATCTTTCCGAGGAAGTGATCGATCCGGTAGAGCTGGGACTCGTCCAGGTATCGGTGCAGCTCTGCCGAGAGTGCCCTCGCCGATTCCAGGTCATGGCCGAACGGCTTCTCGACGACCACGCGGCCGCCGCCCGCGAGGAGCTTCGCATGGGCGAGGCCCTTCACGACGACGGCGAACAGAGACGGTGGCGTCTCGAGGTAGAACACCGGGCTGCGGGCGCCGCCGAGCGCCGCGGCGAGGCGCCCGTACGTCGCGTCGGCTTCGAAGTCTCCGCTCACGTATGAGAGGCGAGCAGCGAAGCGCTTGAAGACCTTCGCGTCGATCGGCTCGCCGGCCGCCGCGATCGCCTTGCGCGCGTGCTCGCGCAGGCGCGCCACCGGCCAGTCATCGACTGCGACGCCGATGATCGGGCAGCGCAGGAGCCCGCGCCGCTCCAAGCGGTAGAGCGAGCAAAACGTCATCTTCTTGGCCAGATCCCCGGTGATCCCGAAGACGACCAATGCGTCCGCCCTTCGCTGGGTGCCGCCGCTGCTCATACCTACCTCCTGGCTCGCCGCCCTGCCACGCGAAGTGTCGCGAGTTCGACGGCGTCGTGTCGAGCGACGACGCGCTCCGGGCTAGAGCCCCGAACGCTCGCCCAGCCAATCCCGCCACGGTAGGCCCGCCCCGGCCCGGGCCAGGACGGCGGGGTCCGGTCGGCGCACGCGGCCGAGGAGCCCGACCTCGACTTCGCCCATTCGCGCGATCGTCTCGCGGTTTGAGCGCTCGAGCACGGAGGATCGCCGAGGCCACGGGGTCAGCACGACGGCGCACACCTCGAGTCCCGCCGCGCGAGCCGCCCGGATCGTGAGCAGCGTGTGATTGATCGTGCCCAAGCCGGGGCGCGCGGCGACGAGCACCGGCAGCCCGAGCGCCGCGGCGAGATCGCACACCGTGAAGTCCTCCGCCAGCGGGCTCAAGAGACCGCCGACCCCCTCGACGATCAGCGTCCCCGCCTGCCCCGCGGCGTGGGCTCGCAGGATCAGCCGCGCGGGCTCGACATTCTCTCCCGCGATCGCCGCGGCCAGGTGGGGCGAGACGGCCGGGCCGAAGCGCAGGGGCGCGACGTCTTCGGGCGCCATGCCGGCCGCCGCCGCGAGCAGCTCGTGGTCGGCCGGCCAGACGCCGTCCGCGTCGCCGTCGCGCTGCTCGGCCAGGCCGGTCACGACAGGCTTATGCGCCCGCACCGATTCGCCCTCCGCTGCCATCGCCGCCAGCAGGGCGGCGCTCAGAACGGTCTTGCCGACGCCCGTGTCGGTGCCGGTGACGAACAGGCCGCGCACGCGCGTCCTCGCGCCGAAGAGCTAGGCGGCGCGGGCGATTGACGTCTCGCGCTCGCCGTCGAAGGGAGCACGGGGCCTGGCGTCCGCCGCAGGCGGGCCTTGCGCGTCTGCGGCGGACGACTCGATGTCAAACGGGGCATCCGCGGCCGCTTCGGGGTCGGAGCCCATCCGCGCGAGTGTCATCTCCTCGGCCTGGTCCTCGACTTCCGCGAGCTCACGCTCGATCACCGGCGGCCCCATCTGCGCCGGATCCAATTCCAGCTTGCGCGCAGCGTCGCCGAGCACGCGCGCTGCCAGGCGCATATCGGAGGCCGTGTGCGAAGCCATCGCCGCCAGGCGCAGCCGCGAGGTTCCCGCGGGGACAGTCGGAGGCCGGATCGCCTGGGCGAACACTCCGCCCTCGATCGCCTCCTGGCACAGCTGCATCGCCGCCCACTCCTCGCCGACGATCAGTGGGACGATGTGCATGTCATCCTCCGCCACGGGGAAGCCCTCGGCGGCGAGCGCGCGGCGCAGCACGCGCGCGTTCGCGTGCAGCCGCTCCACGCGATGCGGGCGCTCCTGCAGCAGATCGAGCGCCGCCAGCGCGCCGGCGACGGCGGGCGGCGAGGGCGCCGTTGAGAAGATCAGCGAGCGCGAGGTATTGATCAGATAGCGGATGATCTCGGCGTCCGCGCACACATAGGCGCCGTAGGAGCCGAGCGCCTTGCCGAGGGTGCCGACGAGCACATCGATCTCGCCCTCCAGTCCGGCCTGCGCGATCGCCCCGCGCCCGTCCGGGCCGAGAGTTCCGGTGGCGTGCGCCTCGTCGACCGCCACGCGGGCGCCCCACGAGCGAGCGATTTCAACGATCTCCTGGAGCGGCGCGATGTCGCCGTCCATCGAGAACACGGAGTCGGTCACGATCAAGCGCCCGCCTTCTCCGTCGCGACGGGGAGAGTGGCGGCGCAGGCTCCACTCGAGGTGTTCGGCGTCGAGGTGCCGGTACACGACGACCTCGGCCCGCGACAGGCGACAGCCGTCGATGATCGAGGCGTGGTTGAGCTCATCGGAGAAGATCGTCTCGCCACGGCCGGCGAGTGCGCCGATCACGCCCAGGTTTGCGAGGTAGCCCGAACCGAACAGCAGGCAGGCCTGGCTGTGCTCGAACGCCGCCAAGCGCTCCTCCAGGCGGCGATGGATGGTCATCGTCCCGCAGACCAGCCGCGACGCCCCGGCGCCGACGCCCCACCGCATCGCTGCCTCGGCCGCCGCCTCGCGCACCCGCGGATGGTCGGCGAGCCCGAGGTAGTTGTTCGAGCACAACAGCAGCACGGGCTTGCCGTCGAGCAGGACCGTCGGTCCTTGCGGCCCCGACACCAGGCGCAGGCGGCGGCCCAAGCCCAGACGCTCGAGCTCCGCCAGCCGCTCTTCGATCTCGTTCATCCCCGCCTCCGTGTTTGGTTCTCAGTCTCCCCAGCCGGCCGCTGCAGGACTGGGCGCAGTGTCCGAGCGCGGTGGAGGGGCGCCCCGCTCGCGGCTGCGCCGTCGGCTGCGAGCGCGGTTCGGCGCGCCGTCCGGGCGCGGCGGGACCGAGCGCTTCGCGCGATAGCGCAGCTGGGTGGAGGGGTCCCACAGCTGAACGTTCAAGTCAGCCTGATCGCCGTTGCCGGCGGCGGTGCGCGGCGCATCTGCAGGGAGATCTGCCGGCCCGTCGAGGAGCTCCTCGACAACGTCCGGCGTCTCGCCGGAAAGCCACCCCGAGCGGTTGTCCGGGCGGGGGTTTGCGGCGTTGTCGCGTTGGCGAGCGACGTTCAGTCCGTGCTGCTTGAACATCGCCCGATCCTGCTCGGGCTCGGCGCCGAGCGTCGTCAGGAAGTTGCCCATCATCACGCCGTTCAGCCCGGCCTTGACCGCGAGCGGTTGCAGCTCGCCGAGGTTCTCCACGCGCCCGCCGCACAGGCGGAAGAGGGCCTCGGGGAGGATCAAGCGGAAGATCGCGATCCACTTCACCGCCTCCCATGGGTCGATCAGCTCGCGGTCGCCGAACTTGGTGCCGGGTCGCGGGTTCAGCAGGTTGATGGGCACGCTCGTCGGGTCGATCCCCGCCAGCTCGAAAGCCATCTCCACGCGCTGCTCGCGGGTCTCGCCGAGGTTCAGGATGCCGCCGACGCATGTCTCGAGGCCGGTCTCGCGCACCGCCTGGATCGTGCGCAGGCGACCCTCGTAGCGCACGGTCGTCGAGACCTCGTCGTAGTAGCTGGATGCGGTCTCGACGTTATGGTGCACGCGTTGGATGCCCGCGTCTTTCAGCGCCGCCGCGCGCGCGGGCGACATGTGGCCGATCGACGCGCAGCGCTTGAGGTTTGTGTGCTCGGCCACCAAGCGCACTCCTTGCAGGTACTTCTCGAAGTCGCGCTTGGACAGGCCCTGTCCCTGCGTCACCATGCAGAAGCGATGAGCGCCCGCCGCCTCCGCCGCGCGCGCATGCTCGAGCACCTGCTGCGGCTCCATCAGAGCGTGCATCGGCGTCTCGGCCTCGGCGAAGCGTGACTGGGCGCAGAACCCGCAGTCCTCCGCGCAGCCGCCGGACTTGGCGTTCACCAGCGAGCACATGTCGGTGGAGTCCGCGAATCGCTCGACCCTGGCCTCCCACGCGCGCTCGACTAGCGCCTCGATCCGCTCGTGCTCCTCGATCTCGCCCAGGCGGAGCGCCTCCTCGCGCGTGATCAGTGGCGGCATGCCAAGAGGCTATGGCGCGTCTCGGACGGCACGACGGACCAGGGGGAGATCCCGGACGGGCGCCGCTGCGGCGCTCGTGGCCCGAGCCTGGAGTCCGACGCGGCTAGGCGTCGCGCCAGCGCGCCGGGCGTTTCTCGGCGAACGCGCGCATCCCCTCGCGCATGTCCTGCGAGGCGAAGGATGCGCGTCGCAGCTCGATCAGCTCCTCCTCGACCTCCTCCGCCAGCTCACCCTGCGAGCCGAGCAGGGCGGCGATCACGCGCTTGTTGCCCGTCTGCGCAAGCGGCGCGTTGCCGGCCAGCTCGGTGGCGAGCTCGAGCGCGACGGTGTCGAGCTCCGCGGAGCTCGCGACGCGGTTGACCAAGCCCCAGTCAAGCGCCGTGCTCGAGTCGATGTAGCGGCCGAGCAGGAACAGCTCGCGCGTGCGGGCAGCGCCGATCGCGTCGAGGAAGCGCCGCAGGCCGGTGTGCGAGTACACGAGGCCCAGCTTCGCCGGGGGCATGCCCAGCAGGACGCCCTCGTGAGCGACGCGCAGGTCGCACGCAAGCGCCAGCTCGAGGCCGCCGCCGATCGTATGCCCCGGAAGGACGGCGAGCGTGGGGTAGGGAAACGCCTCGAGCGCGTCGATAGCTTCGGTGAACGGGTGCGCGACCAGGCGCTCGGCGCGCGTCTGGAACTCCTCTTCGGGTATCTCGCCGATGTCGTATCCGGCTGAGAACATCCCATGGGCGCCCGTGAGAACCACGCAGCGTGCGTCGGGCCCCGGCGCGGAGGTCCTCGGCCTCGCCTCGCCTGATGGGTCATCCCACGGCGTCATCTCGGTGAGCGTGGCGGTGATCGCGTCGAGGATCGGGTGGTCGAGCGCGTTGCGCTTGCTCGGGTTTGAGATCGTCAAGCGCACGACGCCGCTGGCCGGCTCGTCTACGAGCAGCTTGCCGTCGGCGAGCTCGCGTGGGGGGGCGGTTGTGGACACCAGGCGACAGGCTAGCCGAGCTGCGCGGGGACTCACCGCCGGAGCAGCACGGGCGCCGTCGGATGGCTCGGGAGGCAACGCTAACGGCCGACGAGGCTGAGCACGAGGTGTCGCCCGTAGCCCGAGCCACCGGCGTACTGGTCGGCGCGCACGACCGCCATCAACCGCAGGCGACGGCGAGTGACCAGGAGCTGCCGTGCAAAGCGCAACAGGCGCACCGGAACGGTCGCATGATGGCCGGGCATGATCGTGAAACGGCTTGAGGCGCCGGCTGCGATGCGCGTGAGGTGAACTCGATGCCTGCCGTGCCTGCCCGGGCGCGCAACCACGCGAGTCAGCTCCACGCGACCGCGGCAAGGGCGCCTCAGACCTGCGGGACACAGCACGCGAACGCTGGCGGTCCCTGCTCGCGTCGTAGCGGCCTGTCCGGAGGTGACGGCGGCGCCGATCCCGAACACCATCACCGCATCGCTCGTGCTGGCCGCCACGTAGACCTGGCGGCCGTCGGGGCTGACTGCAGCACCTTCGACGCCGCGCAGCGGCGGAAGACTCGTGCAGCGGCTGTCTTCGCTTACTGCGCACGAGGTCTCGGTCAGCTTGCCGGTGGAGGCGTCGCGCGCGAAGATCGCTGCTGAGCCGCTGCCGATCGCATAGACGGACGAGCCGTCACCGCTCACCGCGACCGCGCGCACGCCGTCGAGGCCTGGGACGTCCGCACACGGGCCCGGAGGAGGCGGAGGTTCGTGGCTTTCTTCTTCGCCGTTTTCTTCGTGCGTTTCCTTGGGCAGGAAATCGACGCAGCTGGCGTCTGACAGCGCGCCGGTCGACGCGCTGCGGGTGAGGACGTCGATGCTGCCGCCGGGACCGAAAGAGTCGGCCGCATAGACGTTTCTGCCGTCCGGGCTGATCGCGAGCCCGGTGGGCGACTGCATCAGCTTGCTGTCGCTGCACAACCCCGGTGGCGGTTCGACCTTCAGGCAACTACTCTCGGTGAGCGCCCCCGTGGCGTTGGGTGTGAACACGTCCACCGCGTGGCTGCCGGGCGCGGCGCCGTACAGCTGCTTGCCGTCGGGGCTCAGCGCGAGGGCGTCGAGCCCCTGTGTTGCAATGCCCACGGCGCAGGGTCCGTCAAAGCCGTTCACCGCGATGCACGGGTTGGCGAAGAATTGGCTTATCGGCAAGCCGAAGATCGACGCCACGCTCGATTCGGAGCTGCTGGAGCTCGAGGCACCCGCGTTGGCGGGAGGCGTGATCGAGCCTGCGATCAGGGTCGAGATGGATCCCTCGGTCGGCGCCGCGATGTAGAGCGCCTTGTTGTCGGCGCTGGTGGCGAGCGCACTCGAGCCGCCGAACACGTTGGCCGCGGGACAAGGCGACCCCGCCTGCGGGCGACCCTGGAAGCACCCCAGCCGGGTCAGCGAGCCCGTTGCGGGATCCCGGCTGAAGGCGACGACGCTCGCGGAGAAGCTCGAGGCCACGAAGACCGTCGAGCCGTCGGGACTCACAGCCACCGCGTCGGCGCCGAGCAGCGAGGGAGTCGGCGTGCACGCGCCCGACGCGCCGTCGCGCCCATCTGTCCCGTCAGAACTCAAGCAGCCGATCTCGGTGACGCCCCCGGTCGCCGGATCGCGCTTCAGGATCGCCACGGCGCCGAAGCTCGATGCGGCGCTGTTTCCCGTGGTGCCTGCGGCCACATAGACGTTTGCGCCGTCAGGGGAGACCGCCACCGCGTTCGCGCCGAGCAGCCCCTTGCCTTCGGCGCAGTCTTGGGTGCCGTCGTCCGCGCTCCGGGTGCCGGGCGCAGCCAGGCACCCGGTCGGTCCGCTCAACGGGCCAAAGCCGCCCGCGGCGGACGCGGTCGCAGGCACCATCGCGATCCCCGCGGCCGACACGAGCGCTGCCGTCGTTGCGAGGAGCCTCTCGATGGTCGCTCTGTAGTCCATCAAGCACCCATCGGCCGCTGGCGAGCAAACTTGAGAGGTGCTCGGCGAAGCTGTCGGCTACTGCAGCACGACCAGCGTGTCGCCCTCGCTGACCGCCTGACCCTCCTCGCAGCGGATCTCGACAACGGTGCCCGAGTCCTCGGCCTCGACGGGCATCTCCATCTTCATCGACTCGAGGATCGCCACGGTGTCGCCCTCCTCGATCTTGTCGCCGACGGCGCACTCGATCTTCCATACCGTGCCGGTGATGTGGGCCTCAACCTCTGCCATCTGAACCTCCAGAACGCCAATCGCCACTGACGGTCGAGGACAATAGCCTGCATGGCCGACACCCATGGCCGCGGACATCTTCGTCATCGTCACAGCCCACAAAGAGGCCGACCGCGTCGGGGCGACGCTCGCCGCGCTCGCGCTGTCATTCCCGGATGCGCCCGTGCTCCTCGCCGACGACGGCTCCACCGACGGGACGTCCGAGATCGCCCGTGACTCAGGCGCGCACGTTGTGCGCAGCGAGCGCGATATAGGCAAGGGCGCCGCCGCGACCGACGCTGCCCGGGAAGCCCTTCGCCAGGCTCGAGCCGACGGCGGCGATGGGTGGAAACGGTCGATCTTCATCCTCTGCGACGGTGATCTCGTGGGGTCCGCGCGGGAGCTGGGCGCGCTGGCCGACGCCGTCCGGCGCGAAGATGCGGACGTGGCAGTGGCGGCGTTCAGCCGGCGCGTCGGGGGTGGCTTCGGTCTCGCGCTCGCGTTCGCCCGCTGGGCGATCCGCAGGCGCTGCGGCCTGCGCACGACGGCCCCGATCTCCGGCCAGCGCGCGCTGAGCGGGCAGGCGCTCCAGGACGTTCTCCCGTTCGCGCATGGCTTCGGCATGGAGGTCGGGATCACGATCGATGCCGTCCGCCACGGTCATCGCGTCGTGGAGATCGAGCTCGACCTCGCGCACCGAGCGAGCGGCCGCACGCTCTCCGGCTTCGCCCATCGCGCGCGACAGCTGGTGGACTTCGCACGCGCCTATTTGGCCAGGCGCCGGTAGGTGACGCTGCGGCAACGGACCTTCGCAGGCCCGGCCAAACATCTGATGCACGTTCTGATAACATCAAGCATCATGTCACGCACGACGTTAGATATCGACGGGACGGTGCTAGAGCAGTTGCGCACGCGCGCGGCGGCCGAAGGAAAGAGCATGGGACAGGTGGCTTCGGAGATGCTGGCGCCGGGCCTTGCTCGCGGCGGCTCCGGACGCGAGGCGAGGCCTTTGCGGTGGATCAGCAGGGACATGGGCAAGCCCAGGATCGACCTGGAGGATAGGGAGGGGCTGTGGCAATTGCTCGATCGCGAGCAGCTTGAGAAAGATGCGCGTTGAGCGCCACGGTTGACGCCAACATCCTGATCTACGCCGCAAACGCGTCCCACCCCGGCCACCAGACGGCGCGCGGCCTGCTCGAGCGACTGGCGCGCGGACCCGAGCTGCTGTTTGTGTTCTGGCCATCGATCATGGGCTTCCTGCGGATCTCGACCAACGCTGGGATCCTCCCCATGCCTTTGCCCCACGCTGAGGCGCTCGCCGCGATCGCCGATCTCATCGGGCGGCCGCACGTGCGCACCCCAAGTGAGCAGCCAGGATTCTTGGACCTCTACCGCGCGACCGCGCCGCCGGGCACGAGCGGCCGACTCGTGCCGGACGTGCACCTGGTGACGCTGATGCGCCAGCACGGCGTGCGCCTCATCTACACGCGTGATGGGAGCTTCCGCCGCTTCGACGGCATCAGCGTGCGCGATCCCTTCGGCTGAGCGATCCTAGGCAAGGCGGCGCTGGCGGTAGGCTCGCGCCGAGATGATCCTCGCCATCGACCAGGGGACGACCGGCACGACGTGCTTGGTCTTCGACGAGCGGGCCGAGCCGATCGGCCGCGCCTACCGCGAGTTCACTCAGCACTTTCCCCAGCCAGGTTGGGTCGAGCACGATGCGCTCGAGATCTGGGAGGTGACTCAGGCCGTCGCGGGCGAGGCGCTCTGTGATGCCGGGATACGCCCGGGCGAGCTCATTGCGGTCGGGATTACCAACCAACGGGAGACGGTGTGCGTTTGGGACCCCGCCACGGGGGAGCCGCTGCACAATGCGATCGTCTGGCAGGACCGTCGCACCGCGGCGCGCTGCGATGAGCTGCGCGCGGCTGGACGCGAGCCGCTCGTGCGCGCGCGCACAGGACTCGTGCTCGACGCCTACTTCTCGGGCACGAAGATCCAGTGGCTGCTCGAGCACGTCGAGGGGCTGCGCGAGAAGGCACTCGCCGGACGGGCCGTCTTCGGCACGGTTGACTGCTGGCTGGTGTTCAACCTCACCGGCGAGTACGTAACCGACGCCTCCAATGCGTCGCGCACCCTGCTCTACGACATCGCCGCCGGGCGCTGGGACCCGGAGCTCCTGGAGATGCTCGATGTCCCCGCGGGAGCGCTCCCGCGGGTGCTGCCGAGCGCGGGCGTCCTGGGTGAGACCAGGCCCGAGACGCTGCACGGTCACGCCGTCCCGGTGGCGGGCGTCGCTGGCGACCAGCAGGCCGCGCTGTTCGGCCAGGCGTGCGTCGATCCGGGGATGGGCAAGAACACCTACGGAACCGGGTCGTTCGTTCTCCTCAACGCCGGCTTCGCCGCCCCCTCGCCCAAGCCGGGGGTGCTCTCGACCGTAGCGTGGGGCATCGGCGGCTCGACCGTGTACGCGCTCGAGGCCTCGATCTTCGTGACTGGTGCGGCGGTGCAGTGGCTGCGTGACGCCCTTCAGATAGTCGATCGCGCCGATGAGACCGAGGCGCTCGCCGCGAGCCTGCAGGCGAATGACGGCGTCTACTTCGTGCCCGCGCTGACGGGGCTCGGCTCGCCGCATTGGGATCCCTACGCGCGCGGGACGATCGTCGGCCTGACGCGGGGCGCCGGTCGGGCGCACCTGGCGCGCGCGACGCTCGAGGCGATCGCCTACCAGACGATCGACGCGGTGCGAGCGATGGAGGCGGCGTGCGAGGAGCCGCTCAGCGAGCTGCGCGCCGACGGCGGCGCGAGCACGAACGGGTGGTTGATGCAGTTCCAGGCCGACGTGCTCGGCGTTCCGGTCGTGCTGCCGGAGATCGCAGAGACGACGGCGCTCGGCGCCGCCTACCTGGCGGGCGTCGGCGTCGGGCTCTGGACGGTCAGCGACGTTCGCGACTCTTGGCGCGAGCGCCGCCGCTACGAGCCGCGGATGGGCGAGGACGAGCGTGCCGGTTTGCTGGCCGGCTGGCAGGACGCGCTTGCGCGCGCGCGCAGCAGCCGGTGAGCCGAGCAACGCCGCGCGTAACTTTGCGCCGCCACGGAGGTACAGCGCTCAGATGAGCGATCTGGCCCCGATGCGCGAGCAGGTCTATACCGACCCCCGGCCGAAGGAGCACTTCGACCGCTTTCACGCACGCGCGCGCACGCGCGAACCGGATTGGGCGTACGAGCTCGTGCGGGTGCTCACCTCGCTGTACGCGTACACGCTCCTGCGCGCGCGCACGATCACGCCGGACAAGGTGCCCGGCCGCGGCGCGGTGATCCTTGCGCCGAACCACTTCTCGTTCATGGACCACTTCCTGATGGGCTGCTACATCCGCCGCAAGGTCCGCTTCATGGCCAAGTCGCAGCTGTTCAAAGGACCGATGCAGTTCATCTACAGCCATGGGGGCGTCTTCCCGGTGCGTCGCGGAGCGCGCGACGAGGAGACGTTCATCACCGCCGAGACGATCCTCGGGAAGGGCGGAGCGATCACGATGTACTGCGAGGGTGGCCGCTCGCGCACCGGCAAAGTGTCCGAACAGGCCAAGCGCGGGATCGGACGCCTGGCGCTCGAGACGGGCGCGCCCGTCGTGCCGATCGCGATTCATGGCTCGTCCCGCATCCGCAACTGGAAGCGGCTGCAGTTTCCCAAGGTCACGATTCAATACGGAGACGCCATGTGGTGGGAGCGGATCGAGGACCCGACGCGCGAGCAGCAGCAGGCCGTGGCAGACGCGGTGCTCGTGGAGATCCGCGGCCTTTACGCGGGTCTCGAGCAGCACGGCCGCAGGGCCGTCCTCAGGCGAGCGCGCGCACAGCGCAGGGCCGAGCGCGGACGGCCAAAGGGCGCGGCCGTCGCCTGAGCGATGGGCGGGCCGTCGTGTTCGTCGCGTAGCGTTCGCGTCGGGCCCATCGATGACCGAGGCTGAAAGGTGCAATGAACCGGTCGCTTGACGTCGGCGCAGTGGTACGGCGCGTGATTGACATCTACGTCGATCAGGCGTCGGTGCTGCTGCCGGCGGCGGCGGTTGTGTTCGTGCTCGCCGGGATCCTGAACGGCGTTCTCAGGGCAGCCTCACCTTCTCTCGCGCTCGTAGGGCTCGTCATCAGCCTCGTCGCGACGACCCTGTTCACGGGCATGATCGTCGAGCTGGTGGCGGACGTTCAGGACGGCCGGCGCGACGCCACAGTCGGCCAGCTGCTCCGAGCCGCCACGCCCGTGCTCGGCCAGCTCATCCTCGTGGGAATCGTGGCCGGCATCGGAGAGGTGATCGGCTTCATCCTGATCGTCGTCCCGGGCCTGATACTGCTCACGATCTGGTCCGTGGCCGCTCCGGTTGTCGTGCTCGAGAATCCCGGTGGCCTGCGCGCGCTCGGCCGCAGCCGCGAGCTCGTTTCCGGCAGCGGCTGGCAGGTGTTCGGCGTGATCTTCGTGCTCGACATCGTCGTCGTCGCCGTCGCCCTGGTGGCTGACATCGGTGCCGATTCGGCTGGCACCGGCGTCGGCATCGTCGTGGGCGTGATCATCGGGGTGCTCAGCGCCCCCCTGTCAGCCCTGGCCGCAGCGGTGCTCTACTTCGAGCTGGGCGGCGCAGCGACGGGCGATGTCCCCGCCGGCGCCGTCGCGCCCGGTTCGGTCCCGTCAGAGGACGGCCCGACCAGCGCCGTGTGACTTCGCCCGGCCGGCGGTCCCGCTCGGGTACTAGGGTGCTCTCTCGCGCCATGGCCTCGATCGGAGCATCCGAGCTGCTGCGTCCGGGGCTCCTCGCGGGAGTCTCGGTGCTCATCGCCGGCGACTCTCCCGGAGCGGAGGTCGATCGAGCGCGGGGGGCCGCCGGCATGCCGCCGCGCACGCGGGCCGAAACGCAGGCTCGCCCGCAGCCTGCGACCCCTTCGGTCGGGGCATCCGTTCACCGCGTCTGCGCCGAGCTTGGAGCGCGCGTGCGCGCTGTGGGGCCGATCCATGATCCGTCGCGAGGCGATGAGGAGACGGCGATGGCCGAGATGGTGGCGGTCGCGCTGGCGGAGCTCGGGAGCGTCGCGATGCTGGTGGTCGACGCCGCGGGCGTGTTCGCGGCGCACGCCGCTGAGGCGGCGGCGAACGGTCGAGGAGGCGAGGAGGACGGCGCTCGCGCGGGCCTGCGAAGGTGCCTCGAGGACGCCTGGAGCGTGACGCGCGCCACGGTGAACCTCGCGTTCCTGCCACGCGAGCAGGGCGGACGGATCGTATATCTCGCCCCTCGCCCGCTCGGCGGCGTACACGCGGGCGCAGCGTGTGCCGGGCTTGAGAATCTTGCGCGCACGCTGTCGATCGAGTGGGCCCGTCACGCGATCACCGCCGTCGCCATAGCTCCTGGCGACGTCACCTCGGAGGAGGAGGTCGCGGCGCTGACGGCATACCTGGCTTCACCGGCGGGAAGCTATTTCTCCGGCTGCCTACTGGACCTCGGAGGTCCTGTCGCTAGATGACTTCGCGCGCGCCGCGTGTATAGCCATGGCTATACCGCGTCCGCAGGGAGACATCCGCTTGCTGACTTCGCGCGCCGCGTGTATAGCCATGGCTATACCGCGTCCGCAGGGAGACATCCGCTTGCTGACTTCGCGCGCGCCGCGTGTATAGCCATGGCTATACGGCGTCCGCAAATTCGAAATGCGCGAGGCGTCCGTGACGGGAATCAGTCGCAGCGCGCACCGGGTCGCAGCGGCGCAGCGAGTCGCAGCGGGTCGCAGCGGCAATGCGCCCGAGGCGCCCGCCGCCCTAGCCGCCCATCCCGCCGAAGATCCCGCCGGTGACGTGCAGTGTCTGTCCGTGGACGTAGTTGGACCACGGGGAGCAGAGGAAGAACACGCCCCCGGCGGCCTCCTCGGGCGTGGCGGGCCGGCCGAGCGGGATCATCATCGAGGCCATCCCGCGCATCTGCTCCGGGATCCCCAGCTGGATCTTCTCGCCGTCCTTTTCCATCGTGTTCTCATCGACCTTCGCCTGGGTCAGGCGCGTGTCGATGAAGCCGAAGGCGACGGCGTTGACGTTGACCTTGAACTGGCCCCACTCCTTGGCGACGGTTTTGGTCAGGCCGACGATGGCGGCCTTGCCGGAGGAGTAGTTGGCCTGTCCGGCGTTGCCGAACGTGCCCGATGTCGAGGAGATGTTGACGATCTTGCGGAACACCTCCTTGCCTTCCTCGCGCTCTTTCTTGGCCGGCTCGCGCAGGTGCGGCGCGGCTGCGCGGATCACGCGGAAGGGAACAACGGTGTGGATGTCGAGCATCGCCTGGAAGTGCGCGTCGGACATCTTGTGGATCGGCGCGTCGAGCGTGTACCCGGCGTTGTTGACGATGATGTCGATCTTCCCGAAGGAGTCGATCGCCTTCTGCACGAGCTGATCGGGGACGCCGGGCTTGGTCAGGTCGCCCGCAAACACAGCTGTCTCGCCGACGATCTCACCGGCGGCCTGCGTGGCGACATCGCCGTCGAGATCGTTGATTAGAACCTGCGCGCCCTGTGCGACGAGCAGCTCCGCCGTGGCGCGTCCGATCCCGCGCGCCGAGCCCGTGACGATCGCCGACTTGCCGTCGAGTACTCCCATAGCTGTTGCGTCTCCTTGTCGTGGTGCGGGACTCGGAGTTATATCGGGCAGGCATCGATCGCCGGCCGTTGCGCTCGAGCGTCAGCTTGTCGGCGACGGCGACGGAGGGCTCAGCCGGTGACGATGACGCCGAAGTCCTGCGTGTAGATCGCCCCTGCCTGACCGCGGGCGAGCGATGCGGGAGGATGGGGAGAGACGCCGACGCCGGTGTCGCGGAAGTGGGCGTCGAGGATGTTTTCGCGGTGCCCGGGGGAGGCCATCCAGCTGGCGACGATCGAGCGGGGCGTGGCCAGCCAGAGCGTGCCCCAGGCGATGTTCTCGCCGATTTCATAGCCGATGTTCGAGCTGTAGATGTAGCCGGAGGCGCGCATGCGGTCGAGCGGCGTATCGCCGTGCGGGCCGACGTGTTCGAAGTAGTCGCCGAAGGCCATGTCCTCGGTGTGGGCCTGCGCGCTCTGTTCGAGGTGCGCGTTTTCGCTCAGGGGGTTCTCGCTCCGTCCGGTTCGTTCGCGGTTGACCAGGCAGAGCGTGGCCACGCGGATGCGTTCGAGGTTTTGCTCGTTCGGCCTGAGGTCTGCGTCGGGACAGGAGCTCGAGTGGGCGGCCGCAGGGCTGCGGTGAGCTGTCGGGGGAGAGCTGGGATGACGGGGACTGTGATGAGTGGCAGTGGTGTGGCGTTTCTTTGCTGGTCCGCAGCTCGCGGGGCGGGTCGAGTGGTGAGGATGACCCCCGCGCGAGTGAAAGCTCGTGCCCTTGGCGCGAAGCCGGCTCCTCTTGGCGTGAGGCGTGCTCTTCTTGGCGTGCCCGCTGGGCCTGGTGCTGGCGCACTGCACGCCGTGGCCGCGGACCGCGCGGTGGCCGCTCTTGCGGTGCACGTCGGCGCGCGCGACGTGTGCGCCAAGCGCCGCAGAGGCGGGCAGGCATAGGCACAGCGCAAGCGCGCAGAGCGCAGCAGGAAGAAGGCGGCGACGATGAGCCACGTTGGAGGTATCGGCCCGCACGGTCGCGAGCGTGAGCGCCGTGCGCAGCCCCGGACGACTTGAGCGAGAGATGCTCAGCGCCGCGAGGCCGCCAGCCGTTGGGGGCTGGGACTAGAGCCCGAGGGTGCGACCGAGGATTTCGCGCATGATCTCGTCACTGCCGCCGCCGATCGGCCCGAGGCGGGCGTCGCGGGCGGCGCGCTCGACCCAATACTCGCGCATGTAGCCGGCGCCGCCGTGGATCTGCAGGCAGTCATCCATCAGCTCAAAGCAGGCGCGCTGGGTGAGCAGCTTGGCCATCGTGACCTCGCGCACGGGCTCCTCGCCGGCCACGAAGCGGCGCAGCGCGTCGTAGGTCACGCAGCGGGAGGTGTGGGCGGAGGTGGCGAGATCGACGAGCTTGTGACGGATCGCCTGGTGGCTTGAGAGCGAGCGACCGAAGGCGTGGCGCTCGCGCGCGAAGGAGGCCGTGCGCTCCCACGCGATCTGCATCGCGCCGACGGCGCCGAGGGCCATCGCGAGGCGCTCCCACTGGAAGTTGGCCATGATCAGGGCGAAGCCCTCGTGCAGGCCGCCGAGCAGGTTCGCCTCCGAGACGAACACGTCCTGAAAGCTGATCGTGGCGGTGTCCGAGGCGTGCCAGCCGAGCTTCTCGAGCTTTGCCGAGCTGACGCCGTCGCCGCGGTCGATGATCAAGAAGGAGATCCCGTGGTGCCCGCCCTCCGCGGTCGTCTTGACGGCGGTGACGATGAAGTCGGCGCGGACGCCGTTGGTGATGTAGGTCTTCTCGCCGTTGACCACCCACCCGCCCTCGGTGGGCTCGGCGCGCGTGCGCAGCCCGGCGACGTCCGAGCCGGCGCCGGGCTCGGTTATTCCGAGCGCGCCGATCTTCTCGCCGCGGATCGCAGGCGCCAGGTAGCGCTGCTTCTGGTCCTCCGAGCCGAACTTCCAGATCGGCGGTGTGGCGATGTTCACGTGTGCGCCGATGCCCGCGGCCGTGCCGCCCGAGCCGATCCGCGCCAGCTCCTCGATCAGCACGGCCTCGTGCAGGTAGTCGCCGCCCTGTCCTCCGTACTCACTCGGGTACTTCAGCCCGAGCAGGCCCTGGGCGGCGAGCTTCGAGAACACCTCGTCGGGGAACCACCGCTCATCCTCCCACTGCTGGGCGTACGGCGCGAGCTCGCGCTCGATGAAGCCGCGGACGGAGGCCCGCAGCTCCTCGTGCTCGTCGGTGAACGGTGGCGTCAGGGGAGAAATGTCAGATCCGGCTCAGAGGCCGTAGGAGCGGCCGATGACCTCGAGCATGATCTCGTCGGTGCCGGCGCCGATCCGGTTCAAACGCGCGTCGCGCCAGGCGCGCTCGACGCCGTACTCCTTCATGTAGCCGGCGCCGCCGTGGATCTGGATGCACTCATCGGCGACTTCGACGGCGACGCGGGAAGCGTGGAGCTTTGCCATCGAGATCTCGCGCACGGGGTACTCGCCGTTGGCGAAGCGCCAGGCCGTGACGTAGACGAGCTGGCGGGCGGTCTCGATTTTGGTGGCCATCTCGGCGAACTTGTGGCGGATCACCTGGAAATGGCCGATCGCTTTGCCGAACGCTTCGCGCTCCTTGGCGTATGCGAGCGTCCGATCGAAGCATTTCTGCGCTCCGGCGACGCTGCCCGCGGCACCGATCATGCGCTCGCCCTGGAGCTCCCACATGATGTGGTAGAAGCCCTTGCCGACCTGCCCAAGCACCGCCGAGGCGGGTACGCGCACGTCCTGGAAGGCGAGCAGGGCGGTGTCGGATGCGTGCATGCCGAGCTTCTGCAGCTTCTTCTCGCGGATGACGCCGGGGGAGTCCATCGGAACGAGGAACAGCGTGAAGCCGTCGTAGCCCGCATCGGGGTCGGTCTTGGTGACCAGCACGATCACGTCGGCGCGGTGCCCGTTGGTGATGTAGGTCTTCGAGCCGTTGATCACGTAATCATCGCCACCGCCTGCGGCGTCCAGCACGGCGCGCGTCTTGATCCCTTTGACGTCGGAGCCGGCGTCGGGCTCGGTGATGCCGAGGCATAGGATGGCCTCGCCCTTGATCGCCGGGACCGCCCATTGCTGCTTCTGCTCCTCGGTGCCGAACGCGAAGATCGGCGGCATAGCCATGTCGGTCTGCACGGCGACGCCCATCGACAGGCCGCCACAGTTGGCGTTTGAGATCGCCTCGGCGAGGACCATCGCGCTGTAGTAGTCGCCGCCCTGGCCGCCGTAGGCCTCGGGCTTGTCGAGGCCGAGGAAGCCAAGCTCGCCCATGCGCCGGAAGACGGAGTCGGGGAAGGTCGTCTCCTCCCACTCCTCCGCGTGGGGCGCGAGCTCTTTGATCGCGAAGTTGGTGATCGACTCGCGCAGCTGTTCGTGCTCGTCGGTGAAGATGAAGTGCTTGCGCTGGGTCTGGAAGTCGGGCTTCAGGACGCTCTCGGCGGTCGCGGCCATTTCGGGGGTCTCCTTGTTCTGGGGGCGTGAGCCGACCGATCGCAGACCGGGCAGCGCCGTCAACGCAGACGCTAACGCAGCCGCCGGCAAAAGTAAATAGTAGAGCTGATCACTTCCCGCGTAAGCGACTTGCGGTTAGGATGCGCGGGTGGCCAGTGAGTCAGTCCTATACGAGCGCGACGACGCGGGCGTCGCGACGATCACGCTGAACGAGCCCGACACGCGCAACGCGCTCTCGCCGGAGCTGCTCGGGGGCCTGATCGCGGCGTTCGAGCGGGCCCGGGAGGAGGATGATGCGCGCTGCGTGGTGCTGCGCTCCTCGCACGAGAAGACGTTTTCCTCGGGCGCGAACCTTGGCGGTTTCGCCGGCGAGAGATCGCTCGTCGAGAAGCACTTCGCGTCCGAGCAGTTCGTCGGGCTGTTCAAGCTGATCGGCGGGCTCGGCAAGCCGACAATTGTCGCCGCGGACGGTCACGTGCTGGCGGGCGCGCTTGGAATAGCGCTGGCGTGCGATCTGATCGTCGCCTCCGATCGGGCGACGTTCGGGACGCCGGAGATCAACGTGGGCACGTTCCCGTTCATGATCATGGCGCTCATCTACCGCAACGTGCCGCGCAAGAAGGCGAACGAGCTGCTGCTGCTGGGCGATCGATGGAGCGCGCAGGAGGCGCTGGCGGCGGGGATCGTCAACAAGGTCATCCCGCCGCACGAGCTCGACGCAGCGGTGGGCGAGTGGGCGCGCAAGCTGGCGGGCGCCTCGCCGGTGATCATGAGGCTCGGCAAGGAGGCGATGCGCAGGCAGCTGGACATGGATCTCGACGACGCGCTGGACTACCTGCGCGCGCAGCTGACGCTGGCGCTCTCCACAGAGGACATCGTCGAGGGCGTCACGGCGTTCTTCGAGAAGCGCGACCCGCAATGGAAGGGGCGCTGATGAGCGCGCAACAGACCACCTCGATCCTGCGCCCGCTGGTGGAGGACCTGGAGGCTCGCCGCGCGCAGATACGGCTGGGCGGGGGTGAGGAGAAGATCGCGAGGCAGCACGCCCAGGAAAAGCTGACGGCGCGCGAGCGCCTTGAGCTGTTGATCGACGCGGGCACTTTCACGGAGATGGGCATTCACGGCCGCCCCCACTCGGCACAGCGGGCGATGGACGGCATCCAGGCGCCGGCCGACGGAGTGATCACCGGCTACGGGAAGGTGGAGGGACGGTTGGTGGCCGTGTGCGCGTATGACTTCACGGTGATGGCGGGGTCGATGGGGATGACCGGCGAGCTGAAGGTCGGTCGCCTGCGCGAGCTGGCGCTGACCAAGCGCATCCCGTTCATCTGGCTGCTTGACTCCGCCGGGGCGCGCATCCAGGAGGCCGTCGGGTCGCTGTTCGCGGGATCGGGGCATCTGTTCCGCGAGGAGGTCGTGATGAGCGGTGTGATCCCGCAGATCGCCGCGCTGATGGGCCCGTGCGCGGCGGGCACCGCGTACATCCCAGGGCTGGCGGACTTCGTGCCGATGGTCAAGGGCCGCGGCTCGATGGCGCTGGCCGGGCCGCACCTCGTGCGCGCGGCGATAGGCGAGGACGTGACGCAGGAGGAGCTCGGCGGCTCGCGCGTTCACTGCCGCAAGTCGGGCGTGGGCGACCTGGAGGTCGCCGATGACGAGGAGTGCATCGACGCGATCAAGCAGTACCTGTCGTTCATGCCCCAGAACTGCGAGGCCAAGCCGCCGCTGCGCGCGAGCGATGACCCGGTGGACCGCATGGAGCAGGAGCTGCTGGACGTGCTGCCGGAGTCCAACCGCAAGCCGTATGACATGTATGAGGTGATCTCGCGGATCGCCGACGACGGCTTGCACTTCGACATGAAGCCGCAGTGGGCCAAGACGATAATCACGTGCTTCGCGCGCTTCGGCGGGCGCCCGGCGGGGATCGTCGCCAACCAGCCCAGGCAGCTGGGGGGGATCCTCGACAACGACTCCGCGGACAAGGCCGCGCGGTTCGTGAACTTGTGCAACGCGTTTGGCATCCCACTCGTGTTCTTGATGGACGTGCCGGGGTTCATGGTCGGCACGAAGGTCGAGGCGGGCGGGATCATCAGGCACGGGGCGAAGATGCTCTACGCGGTCGCAAACGCAACGGTGCCGAAGATCACGGTCATCACGCGCAAGGCCTACGGCGCGGGCTACTACGTGATGAACGGCCGCGCGTATGAGCCCGACCTGATCGTGGCGTGGCCGAGCGCCGAGATCAGCGTCATGGGCGCCGAGGGGGCGGTGGAGATCGTGATGCGCAAACAGGTCGAGGAAGCCGAGGATCCGAAGGCCAGGAAGGCGGAGCTGATCGCGGCGTATCGCAAGATCATCGACGTCTACATCGCAGCCGGCAACGACATGATTGACGACGTGATCGACCCGCGCGAGACGCGCCCGACGATCTGCCGGGCGCTGGAGATGGCGCAGGGCAAGCGGATCGAGCGGCCGTGGAAGCGCCACGGAGTCGTGCCCGTATGAAAGGAGCGCGTCGATGAGCCTCGAGGACCCCGTCGTCATCACCTGCTCGATCTCAGGTGCGATCGCAAACCGCGATCAATGCCCGGCGATTCCCTACACGCCCGCCGAGTACGCCGCCGAGGCGCGGCGGATCGTCGACGAGGGCGGCGTGATGATCCACATCCACGCGCGCACGCCCGAGGGGGCGCCGAGCTATGAGATCGAGGACTTCGGAGCGATCACCGAGGCGATCCGCGCCGAGGTCGGCGACGCGGTGATCGTCAACTACTCGACGGGCACGATCGGCGTTGCATTGGAGAAGCGCGTGGAATACCTGCGCGCCTGCCGCCCGGAGGTGGCGGCCCTGAACATGGGCTCGATGAACTACGCGAAGTACTCGCGCTCGCGCAAGGACTTCGTGTTCAAGATGGTCTTCACCAACCCGTTCGATGAGATCATCGAGCTGCTTGGAGCGATGAACGAGCTCGGAATCAAACCCGAGCATGAGTGCTTCGACGTCGGCCACGTCGGCAGCCTCGCTCCGCTGATCGACATGGGGGTCCTTCACACGCCGCTGCACGTCGACTGCGTGATGGGCGTAACCGGCGGGATCCCGCCGAGCGCGCGAAACCTGGCGGCGATGGTCGACAACGTCCCCGCCGGCTCGCATTGGGGCGTCATCGGCATCTCGCGCGACCAGTGGATGCTCGTGTCGGCCGCGCTGACGCTCGGCGGCTCGATCCGCGTGGGGCTCGAGGACAACCTGTACCTGCCCGGCGGCGAGATGGCGCGCTCGAACGGCGAGCTGATCGCCAAGGCCAGGCAGATGACCGAGGACGTCGGTCGCCGGCCGGCGAGCGTGGAGGAGGCCCGCGCGATGCTGGCGATCCCGCAGCGTGTGGGGAGCGGGGCGTGAGGACTCTTTTGATGAGCGGCCTTCCGGCCGCATGTGGCGTGCGCATGGCGGTGCCTCGGTGAGCCCTCCGCTGCAGGGCATCCGCGTGCTCGACCTCTCGCGGCTGTTGCCCGGTGGCTTCTGCTCGCTGCTCCTTGCCGACTTCGGCGCGGAGGTGCTGAAGGTCGAGGACACGGGCATGGGCGACTACATCCGCTGGTCGCCGCCCTACTACGAGGGTGCGCATGAGAGCGCCCGCTCGGCGCTGTTCCTGTCGCTGAATCGCAACAAGCGCTCGATCCGGCTCGACCTCAAGCACGAGCGTGGGCGTGAGGTGCTCTTGCGGCTCGTGCGCGACTACGACGTCGTGCTCGAGTCCTTCCGCCCCGGCGTGCTCGACCGACTGGGGGTCGGCTACGAGCGGATGCGCGAGGAGAACCCCGGCCTCGTCTACTGCGCGATCTCCGGCTACGGCCAGGACGGTCCCAAGCGCGACGCATCCGGGCACGACATGAACTACCTCGGGCTGATCGGCCTGCTCGGCCTGACCGGCGAGCGTGGGGGCGAGCCGGTCCAGGCCGCGGGACAGATCGCCGATCTCGGCGGCGGGGCGCTGATGGCGGCATTCGGGATCATGGCCGCGCTTCGCGAGCGCGACGGCGGCGGATCGGGGCCCGGCTCGGAGGGCTCGGGCGAAGGCCAGCTGGTCGACGTGTCGATGGCCGACGGCGCGCTGTCGTGGCTGGCGATGGTCGCGGCCGCGCACTTCGCCGACGGGACCGTTCCGCGCCGCGGCGACCTGCCGCTGGCGGGGTCGCTGGTCTGCTATCGGCCGTACGAGTGCGCCGACGGCTGGGTCACGCTGGGCGCGCTCGAGCCGAAGTTCTGGCAGGCCTTCTGCCGCGGCGTCGGACGCGAGGAGCTGATCGCCAAGCAGTTCGAGCACCCCGGCTCCGACGCGCACTCCGCTGTGGAGGAGATCTTCAAAGGGCGGACTCGCGCCGAGTGGCAGGCGTTCGCGCTGGAGCACGACTGCTGCCTCGAGCCCGTGCTGGAGCTCGACGAGGCGCTGGAGTCCGAGCTCGTGCGCGCGCGGGAGATGGTCGTCGAAATCGAGCAGCCGGGCGCCGAGCGTGCCGTTCGCCAGCTCGGCCTTCCGATCAAGCTCGCGCGCACGCCCGGCGAGCACGCGCGGCTGCCCGGCCCGGAGCTCGGCGAGCACAGCGAGGCGGTTCTGCTTGCAGCCGGCTACTCCGCGGCTGAGGTGGCCGAGCTGCTTGGGAGCGGCGCCGCGGCGGGGCCGCCCGTCGCCGAGCGGGCGGCCACGTTCCGGGCGTGAGCCTTCCTCTGGTGACATGAGCACGACGATTGCAGCCGCCGGGGATGCTTCTCTGGATCGGCCCCTCTTGAAGATGAGCGAGCTCGCCGAGCGCTCGGGCGTGAGCGCGGGGACGATCCGCTACTACCTACGCGAGGGATTGCTCGGCGAGGGAGGGGACATCGTGCGCACGAGCCGCAACATGGCCTACTACCCGCCGGAGTACGTCCAGCGGATCGAGTTGATCAAGCGCCTGCAGGAGGAGCGATTCATGCCGCTGCGCGTGATCAAGGGCGCCCTGGAGGACGATCCCGAGCGCGTGCGCGCGTTGATCGAGCTCGAGGATCGCATCCTGGAGCGTGCGCGTGCGGGCGCGGAGGACCGCAGCCGGGTGTCGATCAAGGCGGTCCGCGAGCGCTATGAGATCCCCCGCAACGTGCTCGAGCGCCTGGCGGAGATCGGGGTGCTGACGCCCAATCGCAACGGCTATGACCAGGATGACGTCAAGATCATCGAGGCGATCGCGAGCTTCCGCGCGGGCGGCTACGACGAGGCGCTGGGCTTCACCGTCTACGACACGCTGCGCTACCGCGAGGCGCTGGAGCCACTCGTGCAGGCGGAGGTGCGCGCGCTGCTCGACCGTCTGGCGGGGGAGGTCGAGGTCGAGCGGGCGATGGAGATCGTCGCGGCCGGTGTCGAGCCGCTGCGCGAGCTGCTGGGCGCGATGCACTCCAAGCTGCTCCTGGCCGAGCTGCGCAGACAGCGGCGCGCAGACACCTAGACGGGCCGGGGCCGCGCGGGCGCTACCAGAGCACGCGATGGTGCTCGACCACGCCGCGGCCGTGGGCGAGCGCGATGCCGCCGGGGAGCGTGCCCGAGAAGGTCCCGAACGGCGCCCTGTAATCGCTCTTGATGACCAGCAGGTTCTCCTTGCGGCTGCGCTCGGCCTCGGCGTGGAAGTGAAGCTCAGAGCCGTCGTCGCAGGAGATCCGATCGAGCTCCGCGGTGAAGCTCACCGGCGGTGCCTCGCGGGGCTCGCCCGCGACCCAGACCGCGCGCTCGGAGCCGCTGGGCGGATCGTTGACGCCCGCCACGAGGTTCCAGGCGAGGGCCACTCCCTCGGGGCTCACGCCCACGCCGGCAGACCACCACCACTCGGTGCGGCGCGCGTGGTAGCCGGCGGTGTCGTCGATGACCGCCAACGCGTCGATCTCCTGCGGCGCTCCGCCGTCGAGCGCCAGCGTGCCGCGGGCGGCGACTCCCGCCTGCTTTCGCGTCCACACCTCCCCGCGGCCATGCCGGCACAGCGCCTGGATGCCGTCGTCTTCATCCAGGCGCAGATCGAGCAGGACGCCCCCATCGCGCACGCGCAGGCGCCCGCGCTGGGATCGCTCGCCGCGATCCTCGCCGCGCGGGACATCGGGCACGAGCTCGACGGCCCCGCGGCGGAGGAGCAGGCGCGTGCCCTGGCGCAGGCGATCATCCGCGTGCGAGTAGAGCGCCCAGAATGTCTGCTTGGCGGGCCCGATCTGGACGGCCGCCGCGCAGGCCATCAGCTCCTCGCAGAAGACGCCGACGTAGCGCCAGCGCTTCAGTGGCCGCCCGCCGCGAGACAATCCCAACGCGGCGGGGCCCCCCGGACGCGCAGCCGCCACTACGCTCGGCGCGGGCGTTATGCTTGGCGATATTGACTGACCAGTCAATCTAGTGTTTGGGTGAAATGTCCGCGGGGCTGCGGGCGTGACGCCCGCAGGAGGGATGCGCTCTTGAGGGTCGCCGCAGTCCAGCTCAACTCGACCGCCGATTCGGCAGCGAACCTCGCTGCCGCCGACCGTCTCACGCGCGCGGCCGCCGCGGACGGCGCACGCCTGATCGTACTCCCTGAGAAGTGGACGGCGATCGGCTCTGAGGAAGAGCTGCACGCCGCGGCCGAGACGCTGGAGGGGCCGGCGATCGGGTGGGCACGCGCGGTCGCGCGCGAGCTCGAGGTCGACCTCGTCGCGGGTTCGATCGTCGAGCGCGTCGCTTCGCAGCACAAGCTGGCGAACACATCTGTGCACGTGGACCCGCGAGGCGAGGTCAGGGCGGTGTATCGCAAGATCCACATGTTCGACGTCGAAGTCGGCGGGCGCAGCTATCGCGAGTCTGACGCGGAGGAGCCCGGACAGGAGATCGTCGTCTCCGAGACGGCCGGCGGCGTGGAGCTGGGATTGTCGATCTGCTACGACCTGCGCTTCCCCGAGCTCTATCGGATCCTCGCCGTTCGCGGCGCGCGCGTGATCGCGCTGCCGGCCGCGTTCACGCTGGCGACCACGCGCGATCACTGGGAGACGCTTCTGAGAGCGCGCGCGATCGAGAACCAGGCGTTCGTCATAGCCGCCAACCAGTTCGGCTCGCACCCAGGGGGCTACCGCTCGGGCGGGCGCTCGATGATCGTCGACCCGTGGGGCATCGTGATGGCGCAGGCCCCGGACGGGGAGGGGCACATCGTCGCCGAGCTCGACCTGGAGCGCCAGCAGGAGATCCGCGCGCAGCTGCCGGCGCTCGCCAACCGCCGCTCCGATGTCTACCGCTGGCCGCAGGAGGTGCGCGCGTGAGTGCCGTCGGTGGCGCGAAGGCGGCGGCGGACAAGCGCCGGCTGATCCTGGACGCGGCCGTGCGCGTGTTCGCCCGCCAGGGGTTCCACGCCTGCCGGGTCTCTGACATCGCCGACGAGGCGGGCGTGGCCTATGGCCTGGTCTACCACTACTTCGCGTCCAAGGATGAGGTTCTCGACACGCTCTTCCTGGAGCGCTGGGACGTGATGCTCGAGCTGATCCGCGAGGTCGACGCCGAACCGATCCCGGTGCGCGAGAAGCTCGGGGCGATCGCCTCGTTCATCGTCGACAGCTACCGCCACGACCCGGACCTGATGAAGGTGATCATCGTCGAGGTGACGCGCGCGGCGAACTCGTTCGGTCAGACCCACATCGCGCAGATCCGCACCGCGTATGAGCTGATCGGGGAGATCGTCCTCAAGGCGCAGGCGGAGGGCTCATTCAAGCCGGAGATCGAAGCGCGCTTCGCGGCGATGGCCTTCTACGGCACGATCGAGCAGCTGCTCACGGGCTGGATCTTCGGACTGCGACCGGCGGGCGAGGAGGAGTTCGAGCGCGCGAAGTGGCTCGTCGTCGAGACCGTCTGCGGGGGCCTTGAGCGCAGCGCCGTCGGCGAGGGCGTCGCCACGGCCAATAGACTGCCGCGATGATGGAGAACGAGATGGTCAAGCGGCTGATGTGGTCGGGGCTCGTGGCGGGTCTGGGCGCGCTTTCGGGACTGGTCGTACAGCGCCTGGCGACGCTCGTGTGGAGGCGGTTGTTCGACGAGGAGCCGCCGGAGTGAGCGCGTCACCGCCACCTCCACCGCCACCGGACGAGCAGCGCTCGGAGTCGAGTCAGAACATCGCCACGGCGATTGCGCAGGTCTCCGAGCACGCCACGCTGCTGGTACGCGAGGAGATCGAGCTCGCCAAGGCGGAGGTGACCGAGAAGGCGAGCAAGCTGATCAGAGGCGCGGTGGTCGGAGCCGCCGCCGGGATCTTCGTCGTGATGGCCCTCGTGTTCGCCCTGGTCGGCTGCGCGTGGCTGCTCTACTACTACCTTCCCGGCAACGCCTACACCTACTTCTGGGGCTTCTTCGCGATGGCGGTGATCCTGCTCCTGCTAGGAGCGCTCGCCGGCCTGGCGGCCGCCAGAGCGGTCAAAAAGGGCGCCCCGCCGATGCCGAACATGGCGATCGAGGAGGCGCGCAAGATCCGCGAGACGGTGAGCTCGGGCTCGGGCTCGGGCGCTGCGGCGACGCCGACGCGTGCGACCCCGGCCAGCGCTGACTCCGACGGCGCCCGGGCCGCGCAGGCGGTCGCTCCCGCGGAGGCAGAGGGCTGATGGCGCAGCGCTCGCCGGCCGAGATCCGCAGCTCGATCGAGAGCAACCGAATGGAGCTCGCGGTGTCGCTCGACCGCTTGCGCGGCGAGGTCGCGCACCTCACCGACTGGCGCGGGCACATCGAGCGCCATCGCGAGCCGCTGATGGTCGGCGCTGCCGTCGTGGGGCTCGCGTTCGGCGTGCGCATGCTGCGGCGCCGGCGCCGGCGCTAGGCGCCCCTGCAGGCCGTTTCAAGCCAGCAGCGCGCGTGGCACCGCGCCGACCCCGATCAGCCCGGGTCCGGTGTATGTACCGATCACGGGCCCGACCTCGGAGCTGAAGAGCGGCTCTGAGTCGAAGATCCCGCGGCAGCGGTCGACCAGCCGCTGCGCCTGATCGTGTGCCTGGATGTGCTGCACCACCCAGCCGTCGGCGCCGCTGTCGTGGAGCTCCTGCGCGTACTCGACCATCCGCTCGAACGCCCGTCCGGCCGTGCGAACGCGCTCGACGGGAACGATCTCGTACTCCAGCGAGAGGATCGGCTTGATCCTCAGCGTGCCGCCGAGCCACGCCTGTGCCTTGCCAATGCGCCCGCCGCGCCTGAGGTACTCGAGCGTATCCAGGCAGAACCAGATCCTCAGCGACTTGCGCGTCTCGCGCACGCGCGCGACGACTGCCTCCTTCGCCGCGCCGCCGCGCGCTGCGGCGCACGCTGCCAGCACCAGCAGCGCCGTGCCGCCGCAGGCGCTTTCGCCGTCGATCACCTCGACGCGGTCGCCGAGGCCGCGCTCGCTCATCAGCCCGTGCGCCTGGCGAGCGGCCTCGCACGTGCCGGAGATGCCGCCCGCGAGATGGATCGAGACGACGTCCTGCCCGGCGTCGATCAGGGGCTCCCAGACCTCGAGGAAGTCGCCGATCGACGGCTGGGAGGTGATGGGCAGTTCGGAGTCGGCGCGCAAGCGCTCGTAGAAGCGATCGAAGCCGTCCATCTCGAGCTCCCGTTCGGGCCGGTCCTTCCAGCCGACGTACAGGCTCACCTGGTGCACACCTTCGCTGTCGGCGACCGCTCGTGGCAGGTAATGCGTGCTGTCGGTGGCAACGGCGACCGGGGGCATCCGGCGCGAGACGCTACAGCAACGCCTGCGCGAGCTCTCCCGACTCGTACATCTCGATGACGATGTCGCAGCCGCCGAGCAGCTCGCCACCCACGAACAGCTGAGGGATCGTGGGCCAGTCCGAGATGGCGGAGAGCTCCTGGCGGATGCGCGGGTCGGGCAGGATGTCGACGGCGGCGAACGGAGCGTCGAGCGCCTGCAGGACGGCGACGGTGCGCGCCGAGAAGCCGCACGCGGGCGCCTCGGGCGTGCCCTTCATGAACAGGATCACCTTGTGCTCGGCGATCGCCTGCGCGATCGCGTCGCGCACGGGGTTTGAGTCGCTCTGGATCGCGTCGGCAACGGGGCTTGGCTCGGTTGGTGACATGGGAAGCTCCTGGCTCATTGGATGGACGCCTTCTGCGGCGTTTGAGTCTTCAGCGAGATGGCGTGAATGGCTCCGCCGATCTCCTCGCCGAAGACCTCGTACACCAGTCGGTGCTGCTCGATGCGGCTGCGTCCCTCAAACGCCGCGGCGGTGACGGTCGCGCGGAAGTGATCGCCGCCGCCGGTGTAGTCCTCGACGTCCGCGAGCGCCCCCGGAATCGAGTGCTCGATGCGCTCCCTGATGTCCTCTGCGGAGGGCATGATCGCTAGCGTAGACGATCGCGAGCGCGCTTCCGGGGGCGAGGCGCCTCCGTCCCGAGAAGTCGCTCGCAAGCGCGTCGCAGGCGACGGTCTGAAGGTGCCGCGCTACCGCTATACTTTGGAAAGTCTTGACGGCGCGTATAGGAGTGAGACGATGATCACGATCACCGACAGGGGTGCTGAGAAGGTGCACGAGTTCCTCGCCTCCCAGGAGGCCGATGTGAGCATGGCGGGGCTGCGAGTAGGCGTTCGCGGCGGAGGCTGCTCCGGCTTTCAGTACCAGCTTGCGTTTGATGAGCAGCGCAGCGATGACGTCGTGTTCGAGAGCCACGGGCTGAAGCTGCTCGTCGACGGCGAGAGCCTGCCCTTCGTGCGTGGCTCCACGATCGACTACGAGGAGAGCCTGCAGGGCGCGGGCTTCAAGGTCTCAAACCCGAACGTCGTGGCCGCCTGCGGCTGCGGCTCCTCATTCCGGGTTGCCGAGGAGGAGCAGGTCTCCGCCGTCTGAGTCTTGCTCACGCGCGACCCCGCGCGGTATCGAAGCGTCCTCCCGAGCCTCGCCCTTCTCAGCCCCTAGCTTCCGTGCCGTTCAGCTCGCGGATGAAGCTGGCAGCCTGGACGCGGGCGGCGGCGCTGGCGCTCATCTGTCTCGCCGGATGCGGCAAGACGAGCAGTCATCGTGCTGCAACGTTGCCGTCGACGAACGCGCAACGGGCCGCGAGCGCTCCGGCGTTCGGCCTGACCGAGGACAACGCCGACCTGCTGTGGAGCCCGGACGGACCCGTCCCCCCGTACGACGGGTTCCAGAAGGCGCGCCAGGAGCTGACGGCGCTGCATCCGAGATACGTACGCCTGCTCGTTGACTGGGCGGCCCTGCAGCCCGATCCAGGCCGCCCGCCGGCGCTGGAAGCTCAGGTGAGCGGCTGCGCGCGGAATGTCGCCCCCTGCGGCGCCTACGCGGGCATTCGCGACGAGCTGGCCGCGATCGCCTCCCAGCAGCGTGCGGCGGGAAACGGCGCGGGCGACTTCCAGGTCGTGATCGACGTCTTCGGCACACCGGCATGGGCCGCGCGGGCGCCCTCGGGCTGCGACCGCTCAGTCGCCACTCCGTTCTCACGGACGCCGAGCCAAGCGGCGATCGCCAGCTACCGTGCCCTGATTCGCTCGCTGCTCGTGCTCGCCGCGCACGAGGGCGTGGCGCTTGAGTGGTGGAGCCCGTGGAACGAGCCCGACGACCCCGCGTTCATCAGCCCGCAGCGCGCCTCCTGCTCGGCGAGCTCGCCGCCGCTCTCGCCGGCGCTCTATGCCGGGCTGGCGCGCGCGATGGCGGGCGAGCTGCGCGCCGACGGCGGCGAGCATCATCTGCTGCTGGGCGAGCTGAACGCCTTCCCGACGCCATCAGCCGATCGCACGAGCGTCTCGCAGTTCGTCGCGGCGCTGCCGGCCGACGTCATCTGCCTGAGTGAGGTGTGGTCGATACACGCGTATGCGACCGGCGAATCCGCGCCGCCGCCGCCCGATCCGGTCAAGGCGCTCGAGCATGCGCTGGACGCCCGCGGCGCGTGCGGTCACAGCGCGCGTATATGGGTCACCGAGGCGGGCGCCGGCGCGCGCCACCGCGGCTCGCCCAGGCCGGCCGGCGCCGGCGCCGAACAGGCCGGCTGTATCGCTCTCGCCGAGCAGCTGCTCGGGTGGTATCGCGATCCGCGCGTGGGCGCGGTCTTCCAGTACACCTTCCGCGATGACCCCGCCTACCCCGTTGGCCTGATCAGCCCCGATCTCTCTCACCCCTATGCGACCTACCGCTTGTGGCTGGCCTGGGCCCGTCTGCTGGCGGTCGGAGCACCGCCTCCGCCCCCGGCCGTCGGTTGCGCGTAGCCGAATACCTGCCCCGGCCGATCGTACGGCGGTGGGCCGCCGTGTCTCTTGGGGTCAGGTGCGTCGGGGTCAGGTGCGGTTGACGTCGGCTCAAGCCCTGTGGTAGAGTCGTTGGTGACATGATGTCAAGCGTGGTGCGGGGATCGGATTGCCCATGCCTCCGACGAGCACACGGTCTTGGTGACCGTGGTTCTCGGGCAGAGGCTGAGTTGCCGGTCGCCGCGGTGCTCGACGAAGAGCGCCTTGGTCGTCCGTGACCACGGGGGCCTGTGCGGCCTCAGCTGGGCCTTGACGCGGGATTGGTTTTCTGCGAAGGTCGAGTTTGCAGTGCCGTTGGCTCGGGTACACGAACGACGGCTACGATCGGCCCAGGGGCGTCTCGAATTTCGAGGCGAGCTTGTCGTCGATCGATCTAACCCCAGAGGGTAAAGGAGCAGTGCATAGATGAAACGCATTAGGATCATCGCGCTTTGCCTCGTTGCTGCGTTCGCCATGAGCGCGGTCGCGGCGGCGACAGCGTCGGCGGAAGCGCCGGAAATCGGCCGCTGTAAAAAAGTAACGGTCAAAAAATCCGGTAAATACTCAAGCGCCACCTGCATAGCGCTGAAAGCCGGCGGCGAATACGAATGGACCGCGGGAAGCGTAAAATCTGGCTTCACGGGCTCCGGCGGAGTCGGCACGCTTGAAACGGTCGGCAAAAACAAGGTTATCTGCAAAACCGAGAAAGCAGTAGGCAATTACGGCACGCCAAAAACGGTCAACGGCGTCGTCGTGACCTTCACAGGCTGCGAAACGACTGGGTTCACATGCACAACCGTGGGCCAAGCAGCAGGCACGCTGGTCACGAAACCACTCGAAGGCTCGCTTCAGTGGGAAAAAAAAGCACTGAAAAAGGTCGCGTTGGATCTAGTTCCAGCTGCAGGCGCCGAACTCTTCATTGAATTCGGTTGCGGGCCGCTCACGATCAAGGTCAAGGGTTCGGTGCTCGTGAACGTCAAAGCGGGCAAAATGGAAACGAAACCGGTCCAGAAATACGTTGGAACAAAAGGTATTCAGAAACCGAGTGAATACGAAACGGCCGGTGGAGCAAAAGTCAAAGACATCCTCGAAAGTGAAATCGTGGGCGTGACGAAATTTGAACGCGCCGGGCAGACGATCACTAACACGCAGACCGACGAAGAAGCGCTTGAGGTGAACTGGTTCGTCTAGGACGCTAGCGTCGACTCGCTTTAGCGGCGATCTTCGCTGTTAGGGCAGGCCGAAAGGGGGCGTGGAGCCGCGTTGGCTCCACGCCCCTTTGCTTTGCGTTTGCGTTGATCTTCGAGGGAGGTCGGCCTGGCCAGCCCAGAGCGCGCGTAGCGACTAGGAGCAACCGTACGCGGCGGGGGGCACGGGATCGCGAAACGCCCGCCTCCTGGCTGTGCGATCGGAGCGGTTCACGCTTGACATGGACGCGAGCGGGGGGGTACTCTTGGCAGGAGGGCGTTGACAGGGAGAGAGGGACCGATGAGTGCCAGCGATACACATAGCGCGGTGACGGCGTCCGGTCCACTCAGGACCGCCTCTCGCCACGCTTTTGGTCGCTCGCTCGACCGTTGTCGCTTCGCGCGGCGCTCGCTCCTCGTGCTCTGCGTGTTGGTCGGCGGCGTGCTGCTGTCAAGCGCCCCGGCGCTGGCGCTGAGCCAGCGGGGGCACGTCTTCGGCCTCTCGTTCGGCAGCCCCGGCGCAGGCGCCGGCCAGCTCAAGGAACCCGCAGGCGTCGCGGTGAGCGAATCGAGTGGCGACGTCTACGTGGTCGATCGCGGCAACAACCGGATCGAGCAGTTCGGTCCCAAAGGCGAATTCATCGCTGCATGGGGCTGGGGCGTAAGCGACGGCGCAAAAGAATACGAGGTGTGCACCAGCGGCTGCCAGGCCGGGATCGCCGGCACCGGCAAAGGGCAGCTCGACTCACCGGAAGCAATCGCGGTGGATAACTCGACCAGCGGATCGGACCCGTCCAAAGGCGATGTGTACGTGGTGACAGACGCGCGGGCCGAACACGGTGTGCTGCAGAAGTTCAGCCCAGATGGCAAAGAAGTCATTGACCGGCTGAAACAGGAAGGCACGGCAGCGAAATGGGAAGGGGCGCTCGACGGGGTTGCGATTGACGCGAGCGGAACCGTGTGGGTCTATCGCGGGGTCGGCGAAGCGGAAGGACACCTAGAACGCTTCAGCAACGTCTTGAAAAATGCATTCATCACTGAACCTGAAGTTCCGGAACCTCGTCTCGAAGGGCTTGAATCGAGGCGAGAAGCCGAAGAATTCTGCGCAAAACCTGGACTCGCCGTTGATGCCGCGGGCGAAAACGTCTACATCAACCACGAACGCCAGAACCCCGAACCTGAATGTCCGGCGGCCAGAATTCTCGCAGAAGAAGAAGCCAAAGAAGCCCCGGTCGAAAAACCAAGGCCGGTGGTTGCCGCGAAGTTCAAGTTCAACAGTTCAGAAGTGCTCCTTGAACCGCTGATCGGTGGGTTGGACCCGGAAAACACGACCGCGCTCGCGGTGGACCTCGCGAGCGGCACCGGGTCACCGCTCGGCGAAGCCGCGAAAGGCGACCTCTACGTCGACAACGGAGCGAGCATCGCGGCGTTCAGTACCGCCGGAGCGCTTATCCAGCGCTTCGGAGAAGGAGACTTGGCGAAGGGCAGCGGAGTCGCGGTCGACCCGAAGACCGGCGACGTCTACGTCGCCGATTCAACGGCTGGGAAGCTCGACGTCTTCGAACCCAAATCAGTCGGCAAGCCGGAAGTCGACAGCCTCTCCGCGCAGAACCTGTCACCGACCTCGGTGAGGCTGAACGCCCAGATCAGCCCCGACGGCGTCGACACGCGCTACTACTTCCAGTACGGCACCGTCAACTGCGTGACCAGCCCCTCCTCGTGCACCGACGTGCCCGCTGCGCCCGGAACCGACATCGGCGAAGGCTTCGCAGATGTGACCGCCACGGTGGAACTACAGAGCCTGCTGCCGAGCACCACCTACTACTTCACGATCGTCGCCGAAAATACGAAACACGAAAGAGCCGAAGGCGCCGACACTTTCGGCAGCGTCACCACATTGCCGACGTCCGTGGACGTGCTTCCCGACAACCGCGCCTGGGAGATGGTCTCACCGCCGGAAAAGTTCGGCTCCGGGATCGAACCCATGACCCTCGAAGGAGGGGTGATCCAGGCGTCTGAAGATGGCAGTGCGATTACCTATGTCGCCAATGGTCCGATAGTCAAAGAACCCGAAGGCAGTCGGAGCTTTGAAGCCACTCAGATCATCTCCACCCGCGGTTCCAAGGAATGGGAATCACAGGACATCGTTACACCTAATGACAAGGCCAAAGGCCTTTCCGGCGGGGGGTTGGTGCCGGAGTACCAGTTCTTCTCCACGGACCTGTCGCTTGCCCTCGTGCAACCCTTCACGGGAGGCGAACCGCTCGAACAACCGCCGCTGTCGCCGGAAGCGACTGAAAAAACGATGTACGTTCGCCACGGTCCTGGCGAATACCAGCCCGTGGTCACACCTGCGACTGACACGGCAGAACCAAAGACTAATTTCGGTGGACAGTTGAAGTTCCTCGGCGCCACGCCGGACCTGAATCATGTGGTCCTTATCTCTCAGGTAGCCCTGACGCCGTCGGCTGGACCCGAAGCAAATCTGTACGAGTGGGAACCCGGGCACGCGCTACAGCTCGCCAGCGTGCGGCCCGACGGAACGCCTGCGACCGAGCCGAGGCTTGGCTCAGGAATCGCAAACGAAAGCGCCAACGAGAGGAACGCGATCTCGGACAGCGGGTCGCGTATCTTCTGGACCAATGGGCCGGAAGAAGAACGGGAAGAAAAATCGGTGAGCTCCCACCTGTACATGCGCGACATGACAAAAGGGGAAACGATCCAGGTTGACACTGCGGTGGGGGTGCCGGAACCCGCAGTGGGAGAAGGTGAAGTGGGCTATCAGACCGCCAGCAGTGATGGGTCGAAGGTATTCTTCACCGACACGGCGAGGTTGACACCTGAATCCAACCAGGAGCCGGTGCCGGGCCTCGAAGGTAACCCGGGGGACCTCTATGAGTGTGAAGTGATCGAAGTGAAAGGAAAGCTCGGGTGCGATCTGAAAGACCTAACCCCCGATCACGGTGTCGACGAAAAGAGCGCCGATGTGCTGAACGTGATCCCCGGAGCCAGCGAAGACGGCTCGTACGCCTACTTCGTGGCCAATGGGAAGCTGACACCCGAAGCCCAGTCGGGTAACTGCACCCACACCACCGAAGAAGCCGAAGCTGCACCGGCTGGGGCATCATGCAACCTCTATCTTTCACACAACGGAACGATCACCTTCATCGCGACCCTTTCGAACGAAGATTCAGGTGACTGGGGGCATTTTGGAGGAGAGTCGCAAAACCAGAGCGGCATCGTCGAGCCACGGCCGGACCTCACAGACGTGACCTCGCGCGTATCACCGAATGGCCGCTACCTAGCGTTCATGTCGGAAAGGAGTCTGACGGGCTACAACAATACGGACGCAAATGAAGCTACCGGCAAACACGCCGACCAGGAGGTTTTCCTCTACGACGCGGAAACCAAGCTCCTCGTGTGCGCGTCGTGCAATCCGAACCCCAAACAGCAACCGCGTGGAGTCTTGGACATTCTTGAAGCCAACGAAGGGATCGGGGTCCTGGTCGATCGTCGGCAGGACTGGTTGGGCCGCTGGCTCGCCGGGAGCATACCGGGGTGGACGCCACAGGAAGAGAGCTCTCTTGCCGGTCACCAGTCGCGCTACTTGTCGAACAGCGGCCGGCTATTCTTCAACAGCGCCGATGCCCTCGTACCACATGACACCAATAGCCGGAAAGAGGCCGTGGGTCCGGGTGGCAGCAAGGAACCGGTGGGCGTCGAGGATGTCTACGAGTATGAGCCGGATGGGGTGGGAACGTGCGCGAGCGGCGCGGGCCCCGGCTGCGTCGCGCTGATCTCGTCCGGCACCTCTGAACACGAATCTGCGTTCCTCGACGCGAGCGCCACCGGCGACGACGTGTTCTTCACGACGGCCCAACCGCTGTTGCCGCAGGATCACGACACGAACTTCGATGTCTACGACGCGCGTGTCTGCACGGAAGCTTCGCCGTGCTTCAAGCCGCCCTCGTCGCCGGAACCGCCGTGCAGCACGTCCAGTTCATGCAACCCGACATCTTCAACGCTTCCTGCGCTCAGCACGCCGCCGACTTCGACGTTCTCCGGGCCGGGCAACATCGCAAAACAAGAAGTGCTTCCCGAAAAAGCCAAAAAATCGGCGCCACCGACACGAGCGCAGCAGCTGGCAAAAGCGCTGAAATCGTGTAAGTCGAAGTTCAAGAAGTCAAAGAAGAAACGAGCGGCGTGCGAAAAGCAGGCAAGACACAAGTACGGCGCGAAGAAAGCCAGCGCTAAGAAGAAGGCCAGCGCTAAGAAGGCCCGTAGGCGCTCGGGCGGGGGCAAGAAATGATCTCGCGACCGATACATCGGACACGGGCGTCGCTGGGCATCCTCGGCGCCGCGGTCGCTCTGGTGCTCGCCGTTTGCGCGGGGGCCACGCCGGCGTTTGCTGTGGCTCCGCGATGGCGGCTCGATTCTCGCTCCGCACCCACGAACCTCGCACCGGGGACGAAGGGCCTGATCATCGCGTCCGCGAGTAATCTCGGCGATGAGTCCGTGAGTGGACGCGAAACGCCGATCACCGTCACCGACGAACTTCCCCCCGGCCTGAAGGTGATCCTTCCACTTCCGGCAGGTGTTGGCAAACAAACTGCAGGGGAACCTTCCCAATTCAGGACGCTGGACTGCTCGGCGGAAGGCCTCAACAAGGTCAGCTGCGCTACCAAAAACAAAGTTGGAGAACTTACACCTCCCGTAAGGCCCTATTACAGGCTGGAACTCGCCATTCCCGTGGAAGTGGAACCCGGCGCTTCGGGCGAAAACCATGTGAGCGTGACCGGCGGGCGCGCCTACGAATGCAACGAAGTGCCCGAAGGAACCGGCAAATTCACAAGCCCTCTCTGTCAAGAAGCCGGAGAAGAGCCCGAAGAAGGCGTGGGGAAATATGAAAAGCAGCTTGGCGGCCCCGCGCCGGGAGCATCGAGTAGCAGGCCGATAAAAGTAAATAGTTCGCCGACAGAATTTGGAGACGAAGCGTATGAATTGTCAGCGGAAAACGAAGACGGCTCGCTCGACAACCGGGCAGGCACGCATCCGTTCCAGCTGACGACCACGATCGCGCTGAACAAGACGATTGAAGAAGGGGACACTCCCGCATCCGCCGGTCTGGTGAAGAATCTCCACTTCGCCCTGCCGCCGGGTCTGCTCGGTGATCCGAACGCGGTGCCGCAGTGCTCGGACGCGGACTTCTCGTCTATCGGGAAAGCAAACGTCAATGCCTGTCCGTCGAACACCGCGATCGGGGTAGCGGTGACAGAACTTGGTCACCCGACAGGGGTACCCGGGCATCTCACTGAAACAATTCCCGTGTTCAACCTGGTGCCGGCGCCGGGTGAACCAGCGCGATTCGGATTCGAGATTTTCAAAGTCCCGGTCATCTTTGATACGGCCGTTCGCACCGATGGCGACTACGGCGTGACGGTGAGCGTGACCAACGCCACCGAGGCCGGCTGGGTGTTGGGTAGTCAGGTGTCCTTCTGGGGTGAACCCGGCGATCCGCGCCACGATCAGTCGCGCGGGTGGGCGTGCCTCCAGGGCGAATCCGTCTTGGGCGAACGGTGTAAGCCGCCTGAAGAACGGTCCACGAAGCCGTTTCTCGACCTTCCCACCTCGTGTGTGGGAGGGCTGACGACAGAAATGCTCGGCAGCTCCTGGACGGGTGGCTCGCTCAAAGAAGAATTCTCGTTGCCCGCGCTGGGCGGCTGTGAACAGCTGCCGTTCACTCCGTCAATGACGGTTCAGCCCATCGCCGAAGCGGAAGGCGATAAAGCGCCTCCGACGACGTCGGCGAACTCGCCCACCGGGCTGAGGGTGGACGTCAAGCTGCCACAGAAGGAAACCACGCTGGCCGCGAGAGGACTTGCCGAGGCCGATGACAAGGACTCCACGGTGGCGCTCCCCGAGGGCATCCAGCTCAGCCCCGCGGCGGCCAACGGCCTGACATCGTGCTCTGAGGAAGAGGTGGGGTTCAAGAGCCAACAGAGCACGATCCCGGATCCGTTTGCCCCCGGTGCGCCGGAGCCCCTGCAGTTCTCGACTGCACCGGCCAACTGCCCGTCCGCGTCGAAGGTCGGGGTGGTGCACATCAACACCCCGCTGCTGCCAAACGAACTGGAAGGCGGCGTCTACATCGCGGCACAGGAAGCGAACCCGTTCGGCTCGCTGTTCGCCGTCTACATCGTCGCGGAAGACCCCGTCTCGGGTGTGCGCGTCAAGCTCGCCGGCAGGGTCACGCCGAACGTTGAAACGGGCCAACTGACCACGACGTTTGAAAACACGCCGCAGACGCCCTTCGAAGCCCTGAGACTCGAATTCTTCGGCGGACCGCACGCGTCGATTTCAACCCCGCCGCTGTGCGGGAACTACACGACGGCGGCGTCATTCACGGCGTGGTCGGGTGCTTCGGCCGCGCCCAACTCAGAAGAACCGTTCGTAATCAGCTCCGGACCGGGTGGCTCCGCCTGCTTCGCGACGCTGCCCCTAGCGCCCGGCTTCAGTGCCGGCTCGTCGAACCTGCAGGCGGGCGGCTACACGTCCTTCACGGTCAACATCACCCGCCCGGATACCAATCAGGCCCTGACCGGGCTCACGATGCATCTGCCGTCGGGCCTCGCCGGGATGCTCTCCCACGTCACGCTCTGTGACGAAGCGGACGCCAACGCGGGGACGTGCCCGCCCGCAAGTCTCGTCGGTCACGCGACCGCGAGCGCCGGCCTCGGCAGCGAACCCTTCACGCAGTCCGGCCAGGTGTTCATCACCGAAAAATACAAGGGCGCGCCGTTCGGCCTGTCGATCGTGACGCCGACACAAGCCGGACCGTTCAACTTCGGCAACCTCGTCGTGCGCTCGACGATCAACATCGACCGCACCACCGCTGCGCTGACGATCTCAAACCCGCTGCCGACGATGATCAACACGGCGTCTCACCAGACCGGAATCCCGGCGCAGCTGAAACAGATCAGCGTGACCGTCGACCGCCCGGAATTCCAGTTCAACCCGACGAACTGCACACCGAGCAAAGTCGAAGCCACGTTCACCGGATCTCAGGGGTCGAGCACGACCGAGTCGACGCCCCTCCAGGTTGCCAACTGCAAATCCCTGCCCTTCAAGCCGAAATTCGAAGCGAGCACGGAAGGAAGAGCGAGCAAAACCGAAGGGGCCAGCCTGAGGGTCAAGGTCACCTCCGGCTTCGGCCAGGCGAACATCGGCAAAACCGACCTGACCCTGCCGATCCAGCTGCCGGCGCGGCTGACGACGATCCAAAAAGCCTGTACCGCCGCCGCGTTCGAAGCCAACCCCGCGACGTGCCCGGAAGGCTCGAACGTCGGGACCGCGACCGTCCATACCCCGGTGCTGAAGAACCCGTTGACAGGCCCGGCCTACCTGGTCTCCCACGGCTCGGCGAAATTCCCAGATGTCGAGTTCGTGCTCCAGGGCGAAGGGATCACGCTCATCCTGGACGGGGCGACCGACATCAAAAAAGGGATCACCTACTCAAGGTTCGATGCCGTGCCCGACGCCCCGGTGTCGACCTTTGAAACCGTCCTGCCGCGGAGTCCGCACTCGGCTTTGACGTCCAACGTGGCCGCGAGTGCGAAATACAGCCTGTGCGGCGCCAACCTCGTCATGCCCACGACGCTCACCGGGCAGAACGGCGCCGTGGTCAAACAGAACACGAAAATCGCCGTCACGGGCTGCCCGCCATCGGTCAGCATCACCAATATCCGGGTCAAGGGCAACGCGCTCCTGGTCACCGTCAAGCTCTCGCAGGCGGGCACCGCCAAGATCACCGGGAAAGGGCTGAAGACCACCGTCAAGCGGGGCCTGAAGGCCGGCACCCACACGATCAGCGTTCCGCTCACAAAGGCCGGCAGGTCAGCCAAGCTCCGCCACAGGAAGATCAAGGTCCAAGCGAGCCTCACCGTCGGCCGCCAGACCGCCACCCGGACGGCGACCGTCAAGGCCTAGGACATCCGGGCTTTACCCCGGCTCGTTCTGCAGCGAGCGCCACAAATAGCGGCAGGCGAGCGTGCGGTGTGGGCGCCACGGCTCGGCGATCCTCTCGATCGCCGCGGGCTCGGGCAGGGCGTCGAGCGCGTACGCGCGTTCGATCGCCCGGCGGATTCCGAGGTCGCCGACGGGCAGCACGTCCGGGCGCTCGAGGTGGAACATCAGGAACATTTGCGCGCTCCACACCCCCAGGCCCTTGACGGCGGTCAGCTCGGCGATCACGTCCTCGTCTGTCAGGGCGTCCAATCGCTCGAGCTCCAGCTCGCCGGAGATGACGTGCTCGGCGAGCGAGCGCAGGTAGCTCACCTTCGCGCGCGACAGACCGGCCGCCGCGCGCAGCTCTTCGGGCTCGTCGTCGAGGATCTCCTGCGGCGTCGGAGGGCGCTCGCCGAAGCGCGCCGTGAGGCGCCCGTAGATCGCGCGCGCGGCGTGCACCGACAGCTGCTGTCCCACGATCGCGCGCACGAGCGCGCCGTAGTGGTCCTCGCGGTCCGGCCGGCCCGCGCGCGCGTCTGGAAGCGGGCCCGCGGCGTCGATCAGCGCCGCGAGGACCGGGTCGCCGGCGCGAAGATCGTCTAGGGCGCGCTTAGACAGCGGGGAGGGCCTCGTTAGACAGCGGGGAACGCCTCGGCGGTGATCGGCTCGCCGTCGAGCGCGTTCAGCGCGCGCTCCAGCGACATCGCGATGCACGTGAAGCTCGGCGTGTCGCGGACCGTGTACCGCGAGGCCTCCGTCGTGCGCAGGCGCTGCACGAGGTCGAGGAACGTGCCGACGTCGTCGGTGTCGAACGCGACCACGAACTCCTGGTCGTCGAGGCCGAACGAGTACGTCGTGTGGTTGTCCACGCCCGGGTATTCGCGCCCCACCTCGATGTGCCCCTGCATGATCCGCCAGCGCTCGTCGGCCGGCAACGCGTACCACTCGCGCGACTTCACGAACGGATACACGAACACGTACTTGCCGCGGAATGCCCGCGGCGCTGCGCGCTCGTCTTCGGAGTACTCCGAGCTCTTGCGAATGCCGAGGAACGAGTGCGGGATCTGCGCCCACTTCATCAGCCCGCTCTGCGCCAGCACGACGTGGAACTCGTGGATGCGCTCCAGGTTCTCCGCCTCGGCGATCAGCAAAAGCTCCGCGTCGCCGCGCGTGCCGACGAGCGAGAAGGCCTGCAACAGGTGCCCGTCGGCGAAGTCCTCGCAAGCGGCCATCAGCTCGCGCTTGTCCTGTTCGCGGCGCTCGGAGTCGAGACGCCGCCATGCCGAGTCGAGCTTCAGGAACGTGTACTTGACGAAATGACGCCTGCTCACCACCCCGATTATCGCACCCGCTCGACGGAGTCGGTCGCCGCCGAGCCGCTTCAGGTTCTCGAGATCCTGTGGGCGACCCGCCGCCATCGGGCCCACCAGACCGGTTGGCGTCGCTCGCAACGACTAAGATCCGAGCGTGCGGATCGCGCTCGTCTCGCCGTACTCGTGGACCTACCCCGGCGGCGTCACCGGCCACATCGAGGCGCTCGCAGCCGAGTTCACCGCGAGCGGTCACGAGGCGCGCATCCTCGCGCCCCTTGACCCGGACGACGCGCTCTCCGCGCGCCTGCACCGCGGCGCCCGCCCGCAGCGCCGCCCGACGCCCGAGCACTTCGTCTCGCTCGGGCGCACCTTCGGCATACCCGCCAACGGCGCCGTCTCCAACATGGCGCTGACGCCGCACCCCGTCTTGACGCTGCGCCGCGAGCTGCGCGAGGGGGCCTACGACGTCGCCCACATCCACGAGCCCGTCGTTCCCGTCGTCGGCTGGGACGCGCTCTGCAGCGCCGGCGACCTCCCGCTCGTGGGCACCTTCCACACCTACTCCGAGAACGTCATCACGAACGGCATCGCCGCCGTCGCGCTCGGTGGGCGCCGGCGGATGAACCGCCTGCACGCCCGCATCGCCGTATCCGAAGCCGCCGCCTGGACGGCCCGCCGATTCTACGGCGGGCGCTACCGCATCATCCCCAACGGCGTCCAGCTCCCCGGCGACGACGCCGGCGCGGACACGCCCGCGGACACCGACACGCTCACGTCGCCGCCGCTGGGCGAGGAATCTCGGGGCGCAGAGAACGACGACCGATCGAAGATCGGGGGCACCGCCGCCGAAGGCGGTGGTCAGCGTGAGCTGCGGATCCTCTTCATCGGCCAGGCCGTCGAACGTAAGGGCCTGCCGGTGCTGCTGCGCGCGTTCGAGGCGCTGCGCGACCACGTTCCAGCGACGCTCACCCTCGTCGGCGCCTGTCGCGAGGAGGTCGCGCACATGATGCTCGACGATCGCGGCGTCCAGGCCCTGGGCAAGGTCTCCGAGCGGCGCAAGCTCGCCGAGCTCGCGCGCGCCGATGTGCTGTGCGCGCCATCGCTGCACGGAGAGAGCTTCGGCATGGTCCTCACCGAGGCCTTCGCCGCCGCTACCCCCGTGCTCGCCTCCGACATCCCCGGCTACCGCGACGTCCTGCGCGACGGCATCGACGGCCAGCTGCTGCCCGCCGGAGACCCCCTTGCCCTCGCCGAGGCGCTGCGCAGGCTCGCGCTGGCGCCTGAGCGCCGCGCGAGCATGGCCGTCGCCGCGCGTGAGCGCGCCGAGCGCTATTCCTGGCCGCACGTCGCGGCAGAAGTGCTCGACTGCTACGAGCACGCGCGCGACGTTTGCGCGCGTGCTCGGCACCCTGCGGGCGGTCGCCTGGCCCGCTCCGCCGTGCGCTACGGCTTTGCGCCCGCCGACCTGCTTCCGCGCGTGCCCGCCCAGCGGCTGCCGTCCCTGTTGGCCGACCCAGCCATCCGGCGCGCTGGCCCCCGATCGGCCGCCGCCCCCGCGCTGGCCGGTGGCCCGCAGCGCCTGCGCGCGCTGCGCCGCCTCGGGCTCGCCGCTAGCTCGCTCGCAGCCGCGGCACTCGCCGCCGTCGCGCTTCAGCGCGTCGGCGTCACCCGCGTCGCCGCCTCGCTGCTCGCGTCCAAGCCCGGCCTGCTCGCCGCAGGCCTGGCGCTGATGTGCGCCGCGATGTTCGCTCGCGCGCTCTCCTGGCACGCGATCCTCGCCGCCGCCCCCACCTGGCGCCGTGCGAAACGCCGCGATGCGATGCAGGGGACCTTCATCGGCGTGCTGATGTCCTCGACGCTTCCCGCCCGTCTGGGCGAGCCCTCGCGTGCCTTGATCGTCGCGCGGCGGATGGGCCGCGCGCGCGAGACGCTGCCGATCGTGCTCGGCACGATGGTCTCCCAGACGCTGCTCAACCTGCTCGCCCTCGCGATCCTCGGGGCCGTCACCCTCTCGAGCGTCAGCGTCCTCGACGGGCACGACCGCCTTCTGCTGCTGATCGCCCTCGCGCCGCTCGCCGCGCTGATCATCCTCGCCCTCGCGCCGGTCCTCGTTCCGCCTGCCGCCGTCTCCCGCTCGCGACGCCTGCAAGCGCTGCTGGCCGGCTCGCATCGCTCGCTCTTGCGTCTGCGCGACGGCCTGCGCGTGTTCGCCCAGCCTCGCCGCGCGGCTCTCGCCACCGTTTCCCAGCTCGGCGCCTGGGCTCTGCAGTGGCTCTCCTGCTGGCTTCTGCTGATGGCGCTCGGCCTGGACTCCCATGCCGGTGTCGGCGCTGCGGCGGGCGTGCTGTTCGCCGTAAACGTCACCGCGGTCATCCCCGTCACCCCCGCCAACGTCGGTGTCTTTCAGGCCGCGTGCGTGGCCGTGCTGGTCGGCGCCTACCATGTCTCAACCCCCGACGCGATCGCCTACGGCATCGTCCTGCAGGCCGTCGAGGTCGCCACGGCGCTGATCATGGGCCTGCCCGCGCTGCTCAACGAGGGTCTGTCCTGGCGCGACGTGCGGTTGCGCACGATGCATGCGACGCCTGTCAAGCTCGGCCCGCTGCCCGGGTCGGCGGCGGCAACCGGCGGGTTGGTCGCCTCCAGCGCAGAGAGATAAGGTCAGGCGATGACCGAGCCGGCCCATATAAGGTCAGGCGATGGCCTAGCCGGCCCAGATTGCGTCTCCGTCCAAATTGGTCCAACCGGGACACGCGCGACGAGGCAGGCATCCGTGCACGGACGGCGTATTCGAACGGCGATGGCTGCCGCCTGGGTCTACGTGCTGCGATGCGGCGACGGCTCGTTGTACACCGGCTGGACTGAGGACCTGGCGCGACGAGTCGCCCGGCACACCACGGGAAAGGCGAGCAAATACACCGCGAGTCGCCTTCCGGTCGAGCTCGTGTTCGCCGCGTCGATGACAGATCGCAGCGCCGCGATGCGCGAGGAGGCGCGAATCAAGCGGCTCGATCGCGCGGGAAAGCTGGCGCTGATCTCCGCCACAGCGGTCCCGCCCGAGCGAAAATAGGGAGGACGGCTGGGGATCGGCGGGGTGCGAGCCTCGGTTAGGGCATGATGGGGGTATGTCCACGCGACCCCCAGCACGCAGCGTCAAGATCTCCGCCGATGAGCGGACGGGATGGTCTTCCGATCGCCCCCGCCGCGACGGCGCGCCGCCGCGGCCGGCCAATCTCTTCGTCCACTCGCGCGTGCTCAAGCCGAGCGACCGGCTGCGCTACTCGCCCGGGAGCATGCTCGTCGTCGTCTGTGCGTCCGCGTCGGAGCGCGAGAGCTTCCTCGCGCGCCTGATCGAGGATCGCGCGTCGCTGCTCACGCTCGAGAAGGTTCGCGGTCTGCTGGCGGGACGCGTCCCCGAGGAGGAAGTGCAGGCGCGCGCGCAGGAGCTCCTGCAGGCGGCGGTCCGCAAGCGCCTGGAGAGCAAGGACACCGTGGTCATCGCCCCCGACAGCCTCCAGGCGAGCGAGCGCGAGCCGTTCGTGCGGACGGCCGCCGAGCTCAAGCGCCCGCGTCACCTGATCCTGCTCGAGACCGCGCGCGATCAGGTCCCCGAGGAGGAGCTCGCGACGCTGAACGAGCTGCGCCGGGCTCTGGACGCGGGCGAGCTGGGGGCCGAGGGCTTTCAGACGGTGCTTCGCCTCGGCGGCGGATCGGCAGGCGAGGTCAAGCGGATCCTGTTCCGTGCTGCGCCGCGCGAGGAGTAGCGGCAAACCCCCAGGGGTCGTGGGTCAAGCAGGGCAACGAACGCACCCCTCCGGGGCACAGGCAGTTCGCGTAGCGTGCGAGTAGCACGCGAGCGACCGAGGACGCCGCATCTGCGCCGGCCCACGATCCCCTAGGCCAGCGCCGGCTCGTCCTCTTCTTCCACGGCCCCGTCCGGCGGGTCGGCGTCGTCCAGCTCGCCGAACAGGGACGGGTCGCGGCTAGAGCCGCGGATCAAATCATCGGGCGAGCCGTTGGGCAGCAGGCGGCCCTGGCGCGTGCCGAAGTAGATCGCCTGCGGGTGGTGGGCGATCAGCGCGAGCGTCGACTGCTCGGGCAAGGGCGCGTAGCCGTCGGTGATCGTCATCCCGATCTGTTTGAGGTCGAGCAGCTTCTCCACCTTCAGGTGCTCTGACTGCTCGGGCACGGCCGGGTAGCCCCACGAGTAGCGCCGGCCCTGCGCGGCGTCGATGCCGAGCATCTCGCGCGCGCGCCAGTGCAGCCACTCGGCCAGGCCCTCGGCGGTCTGGACGCCCAGGCCGTGGACGAACAGCTGCTCGGCGAACTCTCCGTCGGCCTCGAGCTTGGCCATCAGCTCTGTCACCTCCGCGCCGACCGTCACCGCCTGCACTGCGATCACATCCAGCTCGGCCGGCGGCGCGCCGTCGAGCGCGGGGCGGAAGAAGTCGGCCAGGCAGATGCGGTCGCCCTTGGGCTGGCGCGGGCAGACGAAGCGGGTGAGCTCCGACTCGCGGTCCTCGGGGTCGAGCACGATGATGTCGTTGCCGAGCGAGTAGCACGGGAAGAAGCCGAGCAGCGCGCGCGGGTGCAGGTAGGTCTGCTCGCGCCACATCCGCTCGAGGCGCGGGCGGAAGTCCTCGCGCAGCAGCTTCTGCCACGCCTCGCCTTTGACGCCCCGCCCGCCCCAGTGCAGCTTGAACAGCACGTGCGTGTCGAGATGGCGGTAGACCTCATCCAGGTCCACATCGATCTCCTGGACGCCCCAGAACGGCGGCGCGGGCACTGACACGTCCGTGCGCGCCGGCGAGCGGACGGAGTCATCGGCGAGGTTGACCTCCTCGACGGGCGCGTCGCCCTTCGCGCGGAACTCCGTTGCTCCCGTTCGCAGCTTCTCCACGAGCGAGGAGCGAGCGTCCTGATCGATCAGCTGGTCCATCACCGCCAAGCCCTCGAACGCGTCCTTGCAATAGAAGACGCCGGGCTCATACTGCTCCTCGGAGTCTTTGCCGCCGGGATACAGCGCGCGGTAGCTGAACGCGCGGTTGATCGCCGCGCCGCCGATCAGCACGGGGTAGTCGAGCCCCTTGGCGTGCAGCTCCTGGATGCACGCCGGCATCTGCTTGGACGTCGAGACCAGCAGGGCGGACAGGCCGATCGCCGTCGCCTCGTGCTCTTGGGCGGCGTCGAGGATCGTCTGGATCGGAACCTGCTTGCCGAGGTCGATCACCGTGTAGCCGTTGTTCGTCAGGATCGTGTTGACGAGCGACTTGCCGATGTCGTGCACGTCGCCAAACACGGTCGCCAGAACGACCGTGCCCTTCGTGTAGCCCTCGATCTTGTCGAGGTATTTCTCGAGCTGCGCGACCGCGCGCTTCATCACTTCGGCGGACTGGAGCACGAACGGCAGGATCAGTTCGCCGGCGCCGAACTTGTCGCCGACCTCCTTCATCGCCGGCAGCAGCACCTCGTTCAGCGTCGGCACCGCGCCGATCTTCTCGACGCTGCGGTCGACCCAATCCTCGACGCCCTCCTTGCGACGGCGCAGGATGTGGAAGTGAAGCGCCTCCTCCGGCTCCATCCCCTCGGTCGGGTCCGCGGCCCCCTGGGCGACGTCCTCCTCGCCTTTTGACTCGAAGTGGGCGATGAACCGCTCCAGCGCGTCCTCGCGGCGGTTGAACACGAGGTCGTCCGCCAGCTCGCGCTCCTCCGCGGTGATCTCCGAATAGGGGCTGATGTGGTTCGGGTTGACCATCGCCAGGTCAAGGCCCGCGTCCACGCAGTGATGCAGGAAAACCGAGTTGAGCATCGCGCGCGCGCCCGGGGAGACGCCGAAGGAGACGTTTGAGACGCCCAGCGAGGTCTTCACGGAGGGGATCTCCGCCTTGATCGCTTTGATCCCCGCGATCGTCTCCACGGCCGACGGGCGCCACTCCTCATCGCCGGTCGTCAGCGTGAACGTGAGGCAATCGAAGATCAACAGCTCGGGATCCAGACCATGCTCGGAGCAGCACAAATCGCGGATGCGCTTGGCGACCTCGACCTTCCGCTCGGCCGTCTTTGCCATCCCGACCTCGTCGATCGTCAGCGCGATCAGCGCGGCGCCGTGCGCGAGCGCGACCGGCACCACGCGGTCAAGCTTGGCCCGGCCGGCCTCGAGATTGACCGAGTTGACGATCGCCCTGCCCGGGATCTGCTCGAGCGCCCGTTCGATCACCTCCGGCTCGGTCGAGTCGATCTGGATCGGCGCCGGCTGGGTGAGCGAGACCTTCTTGGCCAGCAGGCGCATCTGTTCGTCCTCGTCGGTGCGCTCGGTCAGCGCGACGCAGAGGTCGAGCACGTGCGCGCCGCCTGTCACCTGGTCCTCGGCGATCTGCACGAGCCCGTCGTAGTCGTCGGCGAGCAGCAGCTCCTTGGCCTTGCGCGAGCCCTGCGAGTTCACGCGCTCGCCGACCATCGTCGGCGCCGGCTCCTGCTGCAGCGGGGTGGCGGCAATCATCGAGGAGAGGTGTGGCGCACGCGGGGCCGGGCGCGGCGCGACCGGGCGTCCGGCTACGCGCTCCACGATCGCGGCGATGTGCGCAGGCGTCGTGCCGCAGCAGCCGCCGACGATGCCGACGCCGTAGCGCTCGACGAACTCCTTCAGCGCCTCGGCCAGCGGCTCGGGCTGCTCGGGGAAGATCGTCTCGCCGTCGGGTCCCTGAAGCGGCAGGCCGGCGTTTGGGATGCACGCGACCGGCAGCGGACAGAACTCCCCGAGGAAGCGGATCGCGTCGCGCATGTCCTCCGGGCCGGTCGAGCAGTTCAGGCCGATGACGTCGACGCGTAGCGCCTCGAGCGTCGTCAGCAGCGATGAGATGTCCGTCCCGAGCAGCATCTTGCCGCCGTTGGGCAGCAGCGACACCGAGGAGTGGATCGGGAGCGTGCGGCCGGTGCTCTTGAAGGCCGCCCGCGCACCGAAGATCGCCGCCTTGACCTCGAGGATGTCCTGGGCGGTCTCGATGATCAGCAGGTCCGCGCCCCCATCGATCAGCCCCGAGGCCTGCTCCTCGAACACCGCGAGGAGATCGCCGAAGCGGATCTGGCCGAGCGAAGGGTCCTCGGAGGCGGGCAGGTAGCCGGTCGGACCGATCGAGCCCGCGACGAAGCGCTCCTCGCCGGCCGCCTTGCGCGCTATTTCGGCGGCCTTCGTGTTGATCTCCAGGGTGTATTCGGCCAGCCCCCACTCTTCGAGCTTCAGCCGCGACGCCTGGAAGGTGTCCGTCTCGAGCACCTCGGCGCCGGCCTCGAGCATCGAGCCGTGGACGTCCTCGATCACGTCCGGCCGGTTGAGCACGAGCGCCTCGTGGCACTTGCCCGCCAGGCCGCCATAGTCCTCGCTCGTCAGCTCGAACTGCTCGAGCGTGGCGCCCATGCCGCCGTCGTAGACGACGACGCGCTCGGAGATGGCTTTCAGGTAGTCGCGGGCCATTGCAGCAATGCTAGCGGCGGGGCCCGGCCGCAAACGGGCGCAAACGGCTCGGGTCGGTCCGCAAGGGCTCAGCCGTCGAACTGCTGCTGCGCGCCATGCCCGGGGCGCCTCTCTTTACGGTCGCTGGCGCAACGAGGCTCATCGGTCGCAGCTACATTGCCGCCAACGAGGCGATTGCGCGGCTGCTCGACGCCGGCGTGATTCGCCAGGTGAACATGGGTCGCCGCAATCGCGCGTTCGAAGCGCGGGACATCGTCGCCGCGTTCACTGACCTGGAGCGCCGGCTGGCGAGCCCTGTCAGCAACACAGGCGTAGCGCCGCCAGCGCAAAAGGTTCCCGCTCGCACCGTGAAGCGGTAACGCCGCTACTTGATGAACAGCATCTCCGAGTACTTCGGCAGCGGCCACAGGCTGTCGGCCACGAGGCCCTCGAGACGGTCGGCGACGTCGCGGACGTCGTCCATCGCGGGAACCACGACGTCGTGGACGTAGGCGGCCCACTTGACCGGTGAGGAGTCGTCCTGGTTGTCCTCGAGGTTGGCGTCCTCCAGCTTCAGCAGCGCGAAGTGGAGCTCCTTGATCAGCGGCTCGAACTCGCCGATCAGCTCCTCGAGACCTGCGGCGCGCAGCTCGTTGAGGTGGCGCACGGCCGCGGGCAGGATCGCCGTGCGAGCGATCGCGGCGGCGGTCTCCGACTCGATGTTGATCTTGACGGCGTACTGCTCGAGGAACACCTCGTAGCGCGACTCGAGCTCGCGCTTGGAGAGCACCTTGTACTTCTTGAACAGCGCGACGGTCCCTTTGTCGATGAGCCACGGCAGCGCTTCGGGCGTGGAGCGCAGGTTGTAGAGGCCACGCCTCTTGGCCTCAGCGTGCCACTCCGGCGCGTAGTTGTCGCCGTCGAAGATGATCTTCTTGTTGGCCGCGTAGCTCGCCTTGACCACTTTCGTGACGGCCTTCTCGAGGTTGGCGCCCGAGCCTTTCAGCGCCGTCGCCAGCTTGTCTGAGAGGTCGTCGATCGCCTCGGCGACGATCGTGTTCAGGACCGTGTTGGGGAGCGCCAGCGACTGGCTTGAGCCGAGCGCGCGGAACTCGAACTTGTTGCCCGTGAACGCGAACGGGCTCGTGCGGTTGCGGTCGCCACCGTGCAACGGCAGCGGCGGCAGCACGGGCGTGCCAAGGCCCAGGAACGAGCCGGGCTTGGACTGCTGGGCTTTGCCGGACTCGATCGCCGCGAACACCCTTTCGAGCTCGGCGCCGAGGAAGATCGAGATGATCGCCGGCGGCGCCTCATTGGCCCCGAGCCGATGGTCCTGCCCGGGGCTCGCGATCGACGCGCGCAGCAGTGCCTGGTGGGCGTTCACCGCCTGGATGACCGCGGTGCAGAAGAACAGGAACTGGAGGTTCTCCGACGGCGTGTCGCCCGGGTCGAGCAGGTTCAGGCCCGTATCCGTCCCCATCGACCAGTTGTTGTGCTTGCCCGAGCCGTTGACGCCGGCGAACGGCTTCTCGTGCAACAGGCACACCAGGCCATAGCGGCGGGCGACGTTCTGCATCACCTGCATCGTCAGCTGCTGGTGGTCGGAGCCGACGTTGGAGTTCTCGAAGATGGGCGCGATCTCATACTGGTTGGGCGCGACCTCGTTGTGGCGGGTCTTGATCGGGATGCCGAGCTTGGCCAGCTCCTGCTCGGTCTCGAGCATGCACGCGAGGATGCGCTCGGGGATCGAGCCGAAGTAATGGTCGTCGAGCTCGTGGCCCTTCGGTGGCTTGGCGCCGAACAGCGTGCGCCCGGTCGTGAGCAGGTCCGGGCGTTCGAAGTAGTATTGCTCGTCGATCAGGAAGTACTCCTGCTCGGGACCGACGGTCGTAAAGACGCGGCGAGCGTCCTCGATGCCGAGCAGCTCGAGCGCGCGGATCGCAGCGCCGGAGAGCGCGTCCATCGAGCGCAGCAGCGGGATCTTGTGATCCAGCGCCTCGCCCGTCCACGAGGTGAACGCGGTGGGAATGCACAGCAGCGCTCCGTTGGGGTTCTCCAGGATGAACGCCGGGCTGGTGGGGTCCCAGGCGGTGTAGCCGCGGGCCTCGAACGTCGCGCGGACGCCGCCGGTGGGGAACGAGGAGGCGTCGGGCTCGCCCTGGATCAGCTCCTTGCCGGAGAACTCGGCGATCGCCGTGCCGTCGCTGGTCGGTGCGTAGAAGGAGTCGTGCTTCTCGGCGGTCGAGCCGGTCAGCGGCTGGAACCAGTGGGTGTAGTGGGTGGCGCCCTTCTCCATCGCCCAGTCCTTCATCGCCTGCGCGACCGCGTCCGCCAGCGAGGTGTCAAGCGCCTCGCCGTGCGCGAGCGTCCTCGCCAGCGCCTTGTAGACGTGCTTGGGAAGGCGGTTGCGCTGGACCGTCGGCGAGAAGACGTTCGCGGCGAAGACCTGGTTTCCCGGGAGGGTCAGGTCGGGCGAGCCGAGCGCGACTCCGTTTGCGCTCCACTGCGCGGCGGTGACGTTGTGCTGGCGGGTCCGTGGCATGAGCGGTATCGATTCCTCCTGAGGCGTCGGTCGATCGGGCGTAAATCCGAACGCAATCGTAGTGCCAACCTTGACGAAGGGCATCACCGGCTGGCGAAATCGAAGCCCCGATCCTTCGACACCCGGCCAAACCGTGCGGCGGCTAGGGGATAGTCGGGTAGGTGCCGGCGACCACGCGGCCGGTGCTCGGGTCCACTTGTGTTTTCGGCGGGGCCGGAGCGATGTCCGCGTTGAGCTGTCCCTGCACGGGCCCGCCGGAGGCGAGCACGGCCCTGGCCTTGCCGGCGAGGTCGGCGGCGACCGTGTAGTGGACGGTGTGCATGCCGGCCTTCACCGGGGCGACCCGCCAGAGGAATCTCTGTGTCTGGCCGGGTGCCAGCGGGCCGAGGGCCCAGGTGTTCACGTAGGCGGTCTGGCCGCCCCCGGGGGGGCTCACGGCCTGGCTCTGGACCGGGCTCTTGGGGATCGCCCCCGGTCCCTGTTCGACGACCCAGATCGGGCGCTTGTCGGCCGCCAGTTCGGGATAGTTTTCGGTGTAGTAGAACGAGTCCAGCGTGACCGCCACGTCGGGCGCCGTCTGCGTGCCCGTGTTGCGGACTGCCAGTTCGAGCTGCGTCTGGCGCGCGATCGCTTGGTTGGCGGGGAAGCTCGCGCGGACGACCTGCATCGCGAAGGTGCCCTTCGGTTCGTGCGCGTCCTGGCGGACGCTGCCGCAGCCGCTCGCCACCAGCGTCGCGCAAGCGCCAAGCAGAACTACCGGAAAGACTCGCCGCGCCCTCACGATCGGGCCACGATATCAGCGGTGCTGGCGCGCCGTCACCGCCTCGGCGTGGCGCGGTCGACGGTCGCAGGTGGCGCACGCGCGACGCATGGCGTACAGTTCCCCAGACCACCGATTGCGACCCGAGGAGGGGCAGGAAGAGATGGTTCGTAGCGTTGCCGAGCGGGCGTTCCTTCCCGCAAGGCACGTCCTCGAGGAATTCGGGGACATGATGATCCTCACGGGCCGGACGATCTGGTCCGCCCTGCGCCCCCCGTATCCCTACGGCGGGGAGCTCGTCTCCCAATTCCTGTTTGCGCTCCGGCTGTGCTGGTTTCCGCTGCTGATCTCGACGGTCTGCCTCTGCTACGCCGCCCCCGGGCTGCAGGCGGCGAACTTCCTGACGATCTTCGGGGCGCTCGATCGCCTCGGTGGCTTCTTCGTGCTCGGGGCGGTTCGCGAGATCGGGCCCAGCGTCACCGCGATCGTCGTCGCCGGGGTGGCCGGCACGGCGATCACCGCGGACCTCGGTGCGCGCAAGGTTCGAGAGGAGCTCGACGCGCTGCAGGTGCTGGGCGTCGACCCGGTCAAGAACCTCGTCGTGCCGCGCTTTTTGGCGCTGATGGTCGTGACGGGCCTGTTCGACATCTACGCGCTCCTGTTCGGCATCTTCGGCGGCATCATCGCCGAGCTCGTCAACGGCCAGGCGCTGGGGCCGTTCTGGAACACCTTGTTCGCCAACGCGTCGACGACCGACCTGTGGGGATCGGTGCTGAAGACGACGATCTACGGCGCGATCATCGCGATCGTGTGCTGCTACAAGGGCATGTCCGCCTCCGGCGGCGCCGAGGGCGTGGGGCGCGCCGTCAACGAGGCCGTCGTGCTCGCTTTCACCGCGATCTTCTCGTTCGACTACGTCTTCACGCAGACGCTGCTGGCCACCCATCCGCAGATCCTGGTGATCAAGTGAACGAGCTGCTTGCGATGCCGCGCGAATGGCTCGCGGCGACCGGCGAGATCGGCAGGTTCACGGGAAACATCGTCCGCGATGTGTGGGGCCTGCGCGTGTTCAAGTTCTTCGGCGAGGCGCTGCGCCAGTCGGGCATCCTGATCGTGGGCTCGACGACGATCATCTGGACATTGATGTTCATCCTCGGCCTGCAATGCGGGATCGAGGGCGCCTACTTCACCGCGGCCCAGGGCGCGCCGGCCTACTCCGGCGTGTTCACCGCCTGGTGCGACCTGCGCGAGATCACCCCGTACGCGTTCGGCTACATGATGGCCGCCAAGGTCGGCACGGGCATCGTGGCCGAGCTCGGCGCGATGCGCATCTCCGAGGAGATCGACGCGCTCGAGGTGATGGGGATCAACTCGATGACGTTCCTCTGCGCGACGCGCCTGCTCGCCGCCTGGCTCGTGCTGCCGTTCATGTACCTGGCCGGCATCGGCGCGGCCTTTCTCGCCTCGTATATCGCCGTCGTGCAACAGATCGGCTACGTCTCCTCGGGGGGCTACTTCCTGATCTTCTGGCAGTTCCAGAACCCGCCTGACTTCTTATACAGCCTGGTCAAGGCGATGTTCATGGCCACGGCGATCGTGCTCGTTGCGTGCTACTACGGCTATAACGCCAGCGGCGGACCCGTCGGCGTGGGCCGAGCGACGGCGAAGTCGATGGTGCTCAACATCGTGCTCGTGCACATCATCGGCATGCTCGGGACGCAGATCTTTTGGGGCGCCAATCCGCGCGCTCCGATCGGAGGCTGACAGTGGCCGTCGAGGACCCAGGCCGCACTCCGCGCGAGGGGGCGGGGGACGAGTTCGAGTACCACACAGGGACGATTCGCCCCTCCAAGGTGCCCGACGCGATCGAATTCGTCGAGGTGCACAAGTCATTCGGGCGCAACCACGTGCTGCGCGGCCTGAACATGGGCCTGCCGGAGAACCAGATCTCGATGATCATCGGCCCCTCGGGCACCGGCAAGTCGGTGTGCATCAAGCACATCGTCGGCCTGCTCTATCCCGACGAGGGCGACGTCCTCGTGCACGGGGTGTCGGTGCCGAGCCTGCCCGACGCCGAGTTGTTCGAGATGCGCAAGAAGTTCGGTGTGCTCTTCCAGGACGGCGCGCTGTTCGGCTCGATGAGCCTCTACGACAACGTCGCATTCCCCCTGCGCCAGCACACCGAGAAGGGCGACGATGAGATCGCCGAGATCGTCAACCGCCGCATGAGCGAGGTCGGCCTGGGCGGCGAGGGGACGAAGATGCCCAACCAGCTGTCCGGCGGGATGCGCAAGCGGGCGGGATTCGCGCGCGCGCTCGTGCTCGACCCCGAGATCGTCCTGTTCGACGAGCCCGACTCCGGACTTGACCCGGTGCGCACGGCGCTCCTGTGCGAGCTGATCAAGGAAATCCACGCCGAGAACGGCGGCTGCTACGTCGTGATCACGCACGACATCATGAGCGCCCGGCGAGTCGCCCAGCACATCTCGGTCCTGTGGAAGGGTCGGATCGTCGAGTCCGGGCCGGCGCAAGAGCTGTTCGCGTCCGAGAACCCGTTCGTGCGCCAGTTCCTCTCCGGTGACGCTGCCGGCCCCCTCGGCATGGAGTGACGCCGGCGGCAGGCGCGATCCGCTGCCCGGCGCGGTTAGCCTTCCTCTGTGAGCGCATCACGAGTTCTCTCTGCAGTGGCGGGCGGCGCGGCCGGTAGGCCGCGGCTCGTCATCGCGATCGCGATCTTGCTCGGATTGGGTGGCGGGGCGCTCGCCCTGCGCCTGCGACCGACCGCGGCGACGAACACGTTCGTATCGAGCTCGAGCGTCGAGTATCGAGAAACCCAGCGCTTCTATGAGAGCTTCGGCGAAGAGCCCGTCGAGGTGCTCGTGAAGGGCGATCTGCAGCAGCTCGTGCTCAGCTCGGACATCGAGCGGCTGGTGGGGCTGGAGGGATGCCTGTCGGGAAACGTACCGGTGAGCGCGCTCGCGGCGGAGGGAGGCGTTAGCGGGCCGTGCGGCGAGCTCGCTCGCATGCGTAGCGTCAAGGTCGTCTTCGGCCCTGGGACGTTCGTCAACGAGGCCGCGAATCAGATCGACGAACAGCTCGCCGCGCAGACCAAGCAGGCCGAAGTCGAGGCCGGCCAGGCCGAACGCGTCGTCTCCTCCGCTGCGCTGGCGCGGGGACTGAGCGCGAGCGAAGCCCAGACGCTCGGCCGGCAGGCGAGCAAGATCACGACCGCGCGCTTCCAGGAGGGCCTGGCGACGCTTGCGCTGCAGTATGGCCTGACGGCGCGGCCGAGCCTGGAAGACCGCAATTTCGTCTCCACGCTCGTGTTCGATTCGACCAAGCCTGCGGGAACGCCGAAGGAGCGCTTCGCGTACCTCTTTCCGAGCCGCGACTCGGCGCTCGTGTCGGTGCGGATGAAGGCCGGGCTGTCGGAGAGCGCGAGAACGCGCACGATCGGTGAGATTCGCCAAGCGGTCGCGATGCCCCAGTGGCAGCTGCAGCACGGGGAGAGCTACTTGGTTACAGGCGAGCCGGTGATCGTCTCCGACCTGGACCACTCGATCACCCGCTCGGTCGAGCTGCTCCTGATCGCCGTGCTGCTGGTGATGGCCGGCACCCTCGGCCTGGTCTTCTCCGGGCGACCGCGCCTGTTGCCGCTGGCGGTGGCGCTGCTCGCGACCGCGCTCACGTTCGGCGCGCTGTCGCTTGCGGGAGCGTCGCTCACCATGGCCTCGATTGCAGTTCTGCCCGTGCTCGTCGGCCTCGCCGTGGACTATGCGATCCAGTTTCAGTCGCGCGTGCAGGAGGGCCTCGCGCAGAGCGGCGAGCATCGCTCGGCGCAGGCTCGAGCGCACGTCATTCGCCGCGTGGGTGCAATCGGCGCGCCGACGATCGCAACGGCCGGCGCGGCCAGCGCGGGCGCGATGCTCGTGCTGCTGCTCTCGCCCGTGCCGATGATCCGCGGCTTCGGGGTGCTCCTGGTCGTGGGCGTGGCGATCGCGTTCCTATGCGCGCTGACCGCGGGCGCGGCGGTGCTGGCCCTCGTGCAAACCGGCGGCGACTCCTCCCGCGGGGCTCGCACGGCCCGCGCTCGAACGCTTGTCGGCTCTCACCTGTCGGCCGCGTGGCGGGGCGCGGGCGAGCTGGTGCGAGACAATCCTCTGGTCCGGCTTGTCTCCAGGGCGGCCCTCGTCGGGGCGGTGCGCCGGCCGGGGCGGGTCCTCGGCGTCGGTCTGGCGCTTGCGGCCCTCGGTTGGGGGCTCGACACGCAGACTAAGGTGGAGACCGACATAACCAAGCTCGTGCCCCAGAACCTTGGCTCGCTGCAGAACTTGAACGTGCTCGAGCGCGCGACCGGCGTGGGGGGCGAGATCGACGTCATGGTCTCCGGCACAGACCTGGCCAAGCCCGCGACGATCGAATGGATGAGCGCGTATGAGAGCGCCGTGCTGAAGCGATTCGGCTACAGCGCGACGCGTGGTTGCGGGCTCGCGCGCCTGTGCCCGGCATTCTCGCTGCCGGACCTGTTCGGTGGTCAAGCCCCCACCATTGCTCCCACGGCCTCGACCGGACAGGGCAAGCTCTCCCAGTCGCAGGTCAGTGGCCTGCTGAGCGCGATCCCGCCGTATTTCAGTCAGGACGTGATCACCGCCGACCGGCGCGTGGCGACGCTCGCGTTCGGTATTCGCCTGATGGGACTCCAAGAACAGCAGCAGCTGATCGAAGGGATGCGCTCGCGGCTGCACCCGCCCGCGGGGATCAGCGCCGAGCTCGTGGGGCTGCCGGTGCTGGCGGCCCAGTCCGGCGCGGAGGTGGCGTCTCCGTGGCGGCGCCTTCTGACGCTCATCGTCGGTCTGGTCGCGGTCGCGGTCGTGCTCCTGATCGCCTTCCGCGGAGATCGTCGCCGCACGCTCGTGCCGCTCGCGCCGATCGCCCTCGCGACCGGTTGGTCGGCACTCGTCCTGTTCGTCGTTCGAGTCCCGCTGAACCCGATGTCGGTGACCCTCGGCGCCCTCGTCATCGCGATCTCCACCGAGTTCAGTGTGCTTCTGTCCGAGCGCTACCGCCAGGAGCGGATCGCCGGGCACGACACCGTGCAGGCGCTCCGCCGCAGCTACCGTCGCACGGGCGCGGCGGTGGTCGCGTCGGGAGTGACGGCGATCGTGGGCTTCGGAGTGCTGGCGCTTTCGGACATCAGGATGCTGCGCGACTTCGGCCTGGTGACACTGATCGACCTGAGCGTGTCTCTCGTTGGAGTGCTCGTCGCGCTCCCCGCGGCGATCATGCTCGCCGAACGCGGCGAGCCGCTCAAGCTGCGCCGCCGCCGTGGCGAGCCCGTGACTGCTTCGGCGGCCCGCGCGGGCGAGGTCGCCGATCACGCTCTCGCGGGCGCGCTCCCGGTAGCTTCGCCCAGCGCGGATGTGCCGGGACGCATGCTCCGGAGCGCTGGGCCCCGAAGCGCGAGCTCGGGCGATGAGCTCGCCTGAGCCGGCGGCGCCGCCGCGCTACGGGCGCTACGTCGGCTTGCTGGCCGTGCTGATCCTCGTGCTGATCACCGTCAACACGATCGTGACCAAGCCGAACGGGGCCAGGGGCATCGAACCGGGTCACAGCTTGCCGCCGTTCGCGGTGCCGCTCGCCCTCGGAGATCTGAACGGTGACGCCGACGTCGCGACCGGCGCCGATCAGGGGGGCGCCGGGCGCGTGCCCGCGTGCCAGGAGCGCGGCCCGCAGATACTCAACGTGTGCCAGCTCTACGAACGCGGACCGGTCGTGCTGGCGCTGTTCGTCGATGCGGGCTCCTGCCCCGCGATCGTGGGCGATCTGCAGGCGCTCGTTCCCTCTTTCCCCGGCGTGCAGTTCGCCGCGGTCGCGATCAAGGGCGATCGCGACCAGCTACGGCGGCTGGTTCGCACTCGCCGCTTGAGCCTGCCGATCGGCGAAGACCGCGACGGGGCTTTGGCCGCGCTGTACAAGGTGGCGAGTTGTCCACAGGTGACGTTCGCCTATCCCGGCGGACTCGTCCAGAGCCGGGCGCTTCTGAGCCGCCCCTCGTCTGCGACGCTGCGCGCGCGGGTCAGCGAGCTCCTCGCGGCGTCGCGTGCACGAGGCTTTAGGGGGTGAGCGGGTGAGCCCGCAGGTGCCTCCAGCGCCCGGGGTCTCCGGATCCGCCGGAGAGTTCGAGGCGTCACCCGGCTGGTGTGCGCGCGAGGTCGAGCAGGAGCTCCCTGGGCTGCGTCTGCTCGTCACCGAGGTGCGGGTGGCGCGCGCGGGTCCGCTCACGGGCGAATCGCCACGGGACATCAAGCGGCGCATGCGCGAACTGTCCAACCGCTATCGCGGCCCCGTGGCGATCGGCGTGCGGCGTGAGCCGATCCCGGCGGCCTACAGGATCTTCTTCCGCCACATCGGACTCGACCCCGACGTCGTGCGAACGCCGATCGAGGCGGCCGTGCTGGAGCGGATGCTGCGCGGGGGCTTCCTCTCGGGCGGGTTGCTCCAGGACGTGCTGCTGATCGCGCTGATCGACACGGGCGTCGCCGTGTGGGCGCTCGACACGGAGTCCGTCGACGGACCGCTCGGCATCCGCTCCAGCGGCGAGGGCGAGCGCCTGGGTCGCTCAAGCGGCGCGGCGGCGCTGCCGGCCGGCCGGCTGGTGGTCGCGGACGCCTCGGCGCCGCTGGCGATCCTATTCGGCGAGCTGGCTGCCGGCCACGAGCCGGAGAGCGGGGCGGCCCGGCTGGCGCTGTTCGCCGTTCAGGTGGCCGGCGTGCCGGACCTGTACGTGGAGGAGGCGCTGTGGAGCTGCCGCTCGGCGCTCGAACAGCCGTGAAGGAGTCCGACGTGGGCTTCGCGCCCTTGATCGGATACTGCGTATCCGCCCGGCCGATGGCCTGCGCGTCCTCGGGTTGGTCATCCGGCGTCGGCGGCGGCGGGCGCTGGTAGACTCATTTCTTCCGGCGCTATTAGGAGGAGTCGGGGCGTGAGCCAGTCCGAGCAGCTAACCATCGATCGCGGCGCTTGCGCTCCCGGCGAGGATCGCGAGCGCGCCGCGAGGAGTTCGTTGCGCGCTCAGGTCACGCGGCTCGAGCGCGAGCTCTCCGCAACCGTCGCCGAGGCGTTTCCCCACCTCTCGGCGGAGGACCCGTCCGCGCCGGGCGCCTCCGTCGCCGGCGCGAGCGCCCGTTCTGCGACGGCACCGCCCGCGGGTCCGAGCGTGCTCGGCTTGGAGCAGCTCGAGCTGCTCCGCGACGAGCTGGCGGGTCGGGTGCAGCGGCTGCGGCGGCGCGCCGCCGAGCGCGCCGACCACGAGCGCCGAGCGCAAGAGCTGCTCGAACTGATGAAGCTCGAACCCGGGCGCTACAAGTTCATGCGCCTGCCGGTCAAAGACCTCGGCCAGGGTGGCTGCGGAGTGTGGGAAGTGCGCCCGCGGCTCGGCCTGATCGGAATGCTCGCCGGCTGGTGGCAGGTCAAGCTCTCGTCAGGCTGTCCGTTAGGAAGGGGGCCGCGCTCCACGCGCGGCCCCGGTCGAGTGAAGCGAGCATCGCGGCGAGCGTGCGGCGCTGGCGGTCGGTCATCGACCCTACGGTCTTCTTCTCGGACATTGGGATCTGGGCGAGGAACTTGCGACAGCGGGTCTGACCCCAGCGGCGCTGGCTCATCAAAAGGTCGGCTACGGCCATGCTGTGCGCCTCCCAGGGGCAATCGAGGATCACGTCGGCGACGTCGATCTCGTTCATGGCCACCTTGCGCTTGAGCTCAGCGCGGGCGAGGCGGACCTGGTTGGCGCGCTCCAGCGCGCGCATGTACTGTGGAGCAGGGGCGATTGTCGCTGTCGCGTTCATGTTGACTCTCCCCGTTGCTGTCGCGAATCTCCCGCGGCGCAACATCCTTGCTTAAAGTTTTGACGGTGCGCGCCCGTATTCAGCATCCGGTATCCCCCCGGCTCAGCGGCTGCTGATTCCGGAAGAGTCCAAATCTCCCCGATGGCGATTGCGGGCGAACCCGGACGGTCATGCAGAGCGCTCACGCAAGCTACGCGAGGGTGGGGGCTTCGGTCAACCGCGCGCCGGCGGTTCGTACGCTAGAAGCGACCTTTTTTCTTGCCGCCGGGACTTGTGAAGAAATGGACAAGTCGCACGGGCAGCTCGAGCGCTGCCCAGGTCAGCGGGCGTGAGGTCCCGGAAGGGCTCCGTGCTCGGCCTCGAACTCCCGTTTGACCTGCGAGAACGTCTCAAGCGCCCGGTCGAGCGTGTCCCCGTCGTGGGTGGCCATCACGCTGGTCCGGAGAAGCGCCCCCCCGGGAGGCACGGCGGGATGCAGCGCCGTATTCACGAACACGCCGGCGTCGTAGAGCGCCTTCCACAGCAGCGCCGCCTTCCAGTCGTCGCCGATCAGTATCGGCACGATCGGCGTGACGATCGTGTGCTCGCCGGCGGCGCCGTGCACGCCGGGGGCGTGTTCCTGCACGGCGGCGTCCGACGGCAGCTCCTGGGGCGCGACGACGGCGAATCCGCGCTCCTGCAGGCCGTCGCGCAGGCGCCGGGCGTTCTCCAGCACCCGCCCGAGCAGGACCGGCCCCTCCTGCGAGCGCAGCACGCGCAGGGCTGCGAGCGCAGCGCCCACCGCGGCCGGCACCGCCGACGCCGTGAACAGGAACGCGCGCGAGTAGATCCGCAGATAGTCGATCACCTCGTGTGGGCCGGCGACGAAGCCACCGCAGGAGGCCAGCGACTTCGAGAATGTGCCGATGCGCAAATCGATGCGGTCGCCGACGCCCAGCAGTTCCGCGGTGCCCGCGCCGCGGGCGCCGAGCACCCCGGCGCCGTGAGCCTCGTCGACCATCAGACGGGCGCCGTAGCGCTCGCACAGATCACAGATCTCTCCAAGTGGGGCGATGTCGCCCTCCATCGAGAAGACGCCGTCCACGACGACCAGCACGCCGCCGCCGTCGTCCTGGGCGCGAGCGAGCATCTTCTCGAGCTTGTCGAGGCGGTTGTGGCGGAACGGGCGCAGCTTCGCGCGCGAGAGCAGGCAGCCGTCGAGGATCGAGGCGTGGTCGCCGGCGTCCACGATCACCGTGTCGGCGGGCCCCAGCAGCGTGCCAAGCGTGCCGAGGTTGGCCTGGTGGCCGGTGCTGAACACGAGCGCGTCCTCGGTGTCCATCCAGTCGGCGATCTCGCGCTCCAGATCGAGATGCAGAGGGATGGTTCCGTTGAGCAGGCGCGAGCCGGTGAGTCCAGTGCCGAAGCGGTGGAGCGCGTCCTCGGCGCCCTTGAGAACGCGCTCGTCCGCGGTCAACCCGAGGTAGTTGTTCGAGCCGAGCATGATCCGCTCGGCGCCCTCCATCTCGACGACGGGCATCGCCGGTGAGGTGAGCACGTGGAAGTAGGGCAGCACGTCGGCGTCGCGCGCGGCCGCGAGCACCGCGGCGCGGTCGTGGTCGCGAACCTTGGCGAAGACGTCGGTGGAGGTCTGCATATAGGGTGCCTCCCCAGTGGGAGTCGAAGTCAAAAAGGTCTCGGGCGCAGGAGATCTACGAGCGTTTATCGACCTCCCGTTTCGCCTGCATGCTAACCACCCCCTGTGGGTGCCTCCGTTGAAGCTCGAGCGGCGGCTGTTCCTCAACCGGCGGCTAAACGCCTTCTTCAGCCATGGCGAAGCCGACTATTTCCTCGCGCGCCGCGACGGGCGGGCGGTCGGCCGTGTGAGCGCCCAGATCAACCACGCCTTCAACGACCACCAGCAGAAGAAGTGGGGCTGGTTCGGCTTCCTCGAGCTCGAGGACGACGAGGAGGTGGCGCAGGCGCTGCTCGCGGCGGTGACGGCGTGGCTGCGCTCGCGCGGCATGCAGCGGATGGTCGGCCCGGCGGACTTCTCGATGAACGACGAGAGCGGAGTCCTGATCGAGGGCTTCGACCTGCGCCCGATGGTCCGCCAGCCCTGGCACCCGCCCTACTACCAGCAGCTCATGGAGCAGGCCGGGATGACCAAGGCGATGGACCTGCTGATGTGGAACCTGGAGGTCTCCGATCGGGCGAAGGTGCTGCCGGTGATCTTCGAGCTCGCCGAGAAGGTGGAGAGCGAGCACGGGATCCGCGTGCGCCCGATGCGCCGCCGCCAGCTGCGTAAAGACATGGACGCATTTGCCGAGGTCTACAACTCGGCTTGGTCGAAGAACTGGGACTTCGTGCCGTACTCGAAGAAGGATCTCGACGCGCTCGCGCAGGAGATGCAGCTCGTCTTCGACAAGCACTGGTCGATGATCGCCGAGCGCGTCGACACCGGCGAGGTGGTCGGGATGGCGATGACGTTCCCCGACATCAATCAGGTGCTGGAGAAGATGAAGGGCCGGCTGCTGCCGCTCGGCTGGTGGCATTTCCTGCGCAAGGGTCGCACGACCGATCGCGTGCGCGTCGGCTTTCTCGGCGTCAAGCCCGAGTACCAGCACACGGGCGTCGCCGCCAAGCTCTATGTCGAGCACTTCAACGCCGCGGCGGCTCGCCCGCAGAGCGGCGGTGAGATGGGCTGGATCCTGGAGACGAACACCGCGATGAACCGTGGCATGGAGGCGATGGGCGGGAGGATCGTCAAGCGCTACCGGGTCTATGAGCGCGCGCTGTGAAGGAGTCTGCTCCGCCCTCTACACTTCGCGACGTGAGCTTGTCCTCCGAGTTAGACCGATCGACGATTCGCCGGCATGATGGTGCGTCTACCGCAGGCCCGACGCCGGGCGACCGTGGGGAGATCGACGCCTTGCCGGTGCTCGCCGATGGACCGATCGTCGTGCATGCCTATTCGCCCCCTGGCGCGCCCTCAAGGACGGCGAGCGACGCCGTGATCCCGGTCGTCCAAGCGGCAGCCGTTGCCGCCGGCGGGTTCGTCGCCGGGGCCGCTGTCGTCGGCCTGGCGCATCGCCGCAGCCGGCGTTCCGCAGCGCTCGCGAAGGGTCGAGGAGCCGGGCGCCGTCTCGGCCGCGGCGGCAGGGCGGGCCGTTCGGCTCCCGGAGCCGGCGAGCTCGTCCAGATCGTGGGCAGCCGGTCGCTACTCGTCGACGTGCATCTGCTGGGCAGCCGCTGAGCGACGGTGGAGCTGCGGTTGGAGGTGCGGCCGGCCGGCCCCTTCCGCCTCCCGCCAGGCGGCATGGACGGCGTGCTTCGCCGTCGCGGGGGCGTGCTCGAGCGCCTGCTCCACCTCGAGGACGAGCCCGTGTTGGTGCGGGTCGCCCAGACCATGCCCGAGCGAGTGCTGTTCGGCGCGCGCGCGGCAAGCCGCGCGGCCGCGCTCCATGGCATCGCGCGGATGCGCTTCGCGCTCGGCGTCGATGACGATCTGCGCGCCTTCCACCGTCGTTTCAGTCGTGATCCGCTGATCGGACGCTCGCTCAGTCGGCGCCCGTGGTTGCGCGTAAGGCGCCGGCCCGAGCCGTTCGAGGCGCTCGCGTGGGCGATCTGCGAGCAGCTGATCGAGTACGAGCGCGCGGCCGCGATCGAGCGAAGGGTCGTGGCCACGCTGGGCAGGCGATGCGCCGAGCGCGACGGATTTGACGGCGCTCTGCGAGACCTTCCCGCGCCCGCGGTGCTCGCCGGCACTGCGCCGGCGCTGCTTGAGTCATTTGATCTGGCTCACGCGCGCGCACTCGCGCTCGTGCGCGCCGCGCGCGAGGTGGCGCGCGGCCTGGTGGACCTGCACAGCGCAGATCACGAGCGCGGCTGGCGCAGGTTGCGCGCGATCCCGGGCATCGGGTCGTGGACCGTGGAGATGCTCGCGCTGCGCGGCCAGGGTCGCCACGATCAGCTTCCGGCCGGCGACGTCGGGCTGCTGAAGCTTGTGGGACGGCTGCTGAGCGGCGGCGATCCTCATGCCCGCGCGCAGGAGCTCGAGGTGCGGGAGCTGTTCGCTCCCTATGGCGAGTGGGCGGGGCTGGCGGCGGCGCACATGCTCGCCCTGTGAGCGTCGCGTCGAGGCGGCAGCGTGGCCGTCAACGTCAGGGACGCTCGCGTTCGACGAGCAGGGCGAACGTCGGACATGCCTGGGCGGCGCGTCGGGCGTGGTCGAGGAGCGTCCCCGACAGCGGCTCGGAGTCGATCATCGGGTAGCCCCACTCATCGAGCGTGATCCGCTCCGGCAACAGCTCGGCGCACATGCCGTGAGCCTCGCACATGATCGGGTTCACCCGCACGCGATGGCTCATCGGACCCTCCCGCGCTCGCGCGGCGCGCCGGGGGCGCTCACTCCGAGCGGCAGCTCCGCCGGGTGCATGCAGGCGTCGCAGGGACCGTGGCGCGCGTGGTCGGCGAAGGCGGGGGCGAATGTCTCGAGCGCGCTGAGGATGAAGTTGACCGTCCCGTCGGGATGACCGCACGCGCCGCGCCGGCGCACGAGCGCCGCCAGGCGCGCGATCCGCTGCGTGGCGTTCGCCTGTGCGACGCCACCGGCAATCTCCTTCACCGTGCCCGCAAGCGCATCGAGGCCGTTCACGCAGGGTCCGCACTGACGTGTGCTCTGGCCGGCCAGCCATTGCGCCACGCGGGCCGTTTCGGCGACCGGGCAGGCTGCCTCGGAGAGCAGCAGCACCACGCCAGCTCCGACCGCGGCTCCGTGCGGCGCAAGGTGTTCGTCCGACAGCGTGAGCCCACGCAGCAGCTCGCCGTCGATCCACGTGCCCGCGTAGCCGCCCAGCAGTACGGCGCTCACGCCGGCGGTCGTCCCGCCGGCGGCTCCAAGCAGCGATGAGAGCGAGCAGCCGTGCTCGATCTCGTAGACCCCGGGGTGGGGGACCGGACCGGAGAGCGTAACGAGCGTCGAGCCGGGCTGGGGGGCGGTTCCGAGCCGGCGGAACCACTGCGATCCGTGTCGGGCGATCAGCGCGATGTGGGCGAGCGTCTCGGCGTTGTTGATCAGGGTGGGGCGACGTCTGACGCCTTGCTCGAAGGGCATCGGCGGCGTGAACGTGGGCTTTGCGGAGCCGCCGTTCAGGTAGTTCACGAGCGCCGACTCCTGGCCGGCCACATAGTGATCGGGCACGACCACGAGGCGCACCTGCGCAGCGCCGCGTTGCCGCGGCCGTTCGGCGATCGCCGCCTCGACGCTCTCGGCGCTCGCGAGCGCCGATTCGCATACGCACACGATCAGCTCCTCGGCGCCGAGCGCCTGCGCCGCCAGCTCGCCGCCGTCGAGCACGAGATGCGGCAGGGAGTGCGTGAGCGTGCGGTCCTTCAGGCTCGCGGGCTCGCCCTCCGCCGCGTTGACGACGACCACCGGCCGTCCCCGCGAGCTCGCGACCGCACGGAGCTTTCTCGCGGTCGGGAAGCTCGCGCCGCCGCGCCCGCGCAGGCCGGCGCGCTCGATCCTCGCGATCAGCGGCGACTCTTCCCGACGCCGACGCGGTCGCGCCGACGGTGCGAGTCCGTGGATCGACAGATGCTCGTCGAGGCTCATTGCCCCGTGCCCGGGGATTCCGGTCAGGAGCCTTGGCAGCGACGCGGCGACGTCCGGCTCGGGAAGCGCGGGCTCCGCGGCCATCAGCGACGGTGCATTGCTCATCGGTGGCTCCCGGTCGACTTCTTGGCGCTGTGAGAGCCGGCGATCAGCGACGGGGGCGTGCCCGAGCGGCGCGCCCATTCCGAGCCGAGAGGCCCGCCCGGCAGCCACAGCAACAGGAACAGCGAGAAGCCTCCCGTGCCGGCAAGCGCAGTGCCGCGGCGGCCGAGGTTCTCGGGCCAGCCTGCCAGCGCGCGTGCAACCACGGAAGCGAGAACGAGCGCCAGACAGCCAATGCTCAATGCGAGCAGCCATCCGCTTTTCACGTCGCTGCCCGTTCCGAAGCCGTGTAGCAGCGCGATCGGCCAGCTCGCGTACGTCAGCCAGTGGATCGCTCGCCAGCTTGCGTAGCCCATGCGCTGGCGCAGCAGGCTCGTGATCGTTACGGCCAGGAGCAGATCGAATGAGACCGCGCCGAGCCCCAGCCAGAATGGCCGGTAGGAGCCCGCGAAGGGGATAAATGCGTCGAGCAAGGAGATCGGCGCAAAGCTGTCGAGCACCGAGGTGACTATGTGCAGGACGAGGAACACCATCGCCAGCAGCGAGACGTTGCGGTGCAGTGAGTCGATGATGAAGCGCGGCCATTGCGGCGTGCTCCAGCGCCGCACGTCGACCACACCGAGCACGATCGCGAAGGTCAGCAGCAGCAACGCGACGGCGCCTGTCGAGCGCGTCAGATACCAGTAGACGCTCGGTCCGGCGCTGGCCAGTGTCGCGGTCACGACGCCTGGGCCTGCCCCGGAGAAGGCTCGGCCGGCCAGTCGCCGACCGCTGTGACGCGGCCGTCGGCGTCGACGAGGCGCGCGGGCAGGCCCAGTCGCTCCAGCCATTCGGGTGCGGCGTCGGCCCGGACAAGCGCGGCCGTGGTGGCGATGTTCGCCTCGGTGCAGTCGGCGGCGGCGACGCTGACGGTACGCCAGGTGTCCGCCACGGGCGCTCCGGTGGCGGGATCGATGATGTGGTGCATCGTTTGGCTGCCGCGACGCCAGCGCCTGACCGCCGTGCTCGATGTTGCGAGCCCTCCCGAGCGGATCACAACCGTCTGTCCTGCAGCCGAGGGATCGCTGCGGTGGTCATCGGTCACCCGGATCCGCCATCCGCACTCGGGGGCGGCGCCAGCGGTGGCGATGTCGCCGCCGAGGCTGACGAGCACTCCGCAATCGCTTGCCTCGGCGGCCGCTCGGGCGCTGCGATCGGCGGCCCAGGCCTTGGCGGTGGCACCGAGGTCGAGCCGGACCCCGGTGGGAATGCAAACCGAGGAAGCCGCTCGATCCAGGGCGACCGTCCGCCAACCAGCCCGCACCCTCGCGGTGATCGCGGGAGGAGACTCATCGGACGCGCCGGACAGCAGTCGCCAGTCGCGGTCGTAGCCGGCCAGCTCCAAGGACTCACCGACGGTCGGGTCGACATCCCCGCCGGTCAGCTCCGCTGCACGAAGCGCGACCTCAAGCGCTCCCATCAGCAGCGGACTCACCGCCACCGAGCGGCCCGCGTCCCCGTTCACGCGCGAGAGCTCGGAGTCCGCTCGAAAGCGGCTGCATGCCCGGTCGATCGCGTCGAGCTCGAACTCGACCTCCGCGCGCGCGGCGCTCAGCGCAGTCGGATCGGTCAGCCGCAGCACGACGGTCGTCCCGAGCGCCTGCCAGGTCGCGGATGCGAGCTCGCCGGAGACGACGGGCGGCGGGCGCACGTCAGGATCCTCCGGAGACGACGGGGGCCGAGGATTCCTGCGCTGGGGCCGAGGATTCCTGCGCCGGGGCCGATTCCTGCGAGGGGGCGGATTCATGCGAGGGGGCGGATTCATGCGAGGGGGCGGATTCCTGCGAGGGCGTGGACTGCTGTGAGGATTCTTGGGAGGGCGTGGACTGTTGTGAGGATTCCTGGGAGGGCGTGGATTCTTTCGTCGGGGCGGATTCCTGCGCGGGGGCAGATTCCGGCGCTTGAGCGGGCGGGCGCAGCGGCGCGGAGGAGGTGCTCGTGGAGGGGCTCGAGGCGCGGCTTGCGTGCGCGCTCGAGCCCTTCGACTTGCTCGCGGAGCCCGGCTTGATCGTCTTGCCCGGGAACGCATGGGCCGCCACCTCCGAGAGCACGCCGGTCAGCGTGACGCTGCCGGCGATCAGCCAACGATTGATGCGGCTGAGCCGGTTCAGGGCGGCGTCGCGGGTGAGGGTGGTGTGGAAGCGCATTGTCAGTGGTGGAAGCTGTGAGCGCTGAGCCACGGCGCGAACTGGGGGATAAGCAGAATCGCGAGCACCACACCCGCCGTCAGGGCCCCAGCCAATGAGAGGACGCGGCCCGAGCGTCCGCCGATCTCATCGCGCCACGGCCCCGAAGCTCCGTAGTCTGCCCGCAGCGCCCGCGGCAGCGCGGGTAGGTGAACGAGAACGTGGAGCGCCGTGAAGGCGACCCAGATGAAGAAGCTGACCTTGTGGATTGACAGCAGGGTACCGCGCGATTGCGGCCCCACGAGCAGGAGCGCCACTCCGCTGGCGAGCACCACGACCGTGGAGACGACGACGACGGGCGCGATTATCAGGCGCTGCAGCTGCGGAGGGGCGCCCTTGCGGCGATAGGTCGGATTGCCGGTGTAGTAGCGCACGAAGCGATAGCCGGTGCTGCCCAGCTTCAGGACGACCGGCCCGATCAGCAGAATTCCCACGAACAGATGGACGGAGAGGAGCGGTCTCAGGGAGATGATCGTCACGCCGATCACGGCCAGGAGCGCGATCAGCACGGCTCCGGTCGCGGCGGTGAGTCGCTCGTTGCCGCTCGTTCCTCCGCCGGCCAGGTGCCTGGCGCGGGGCCGGGCGGACGACGAGACGGGCACCTGTTGCTCGACGGCCATGCACGCAGTGTGCGTTTAATGACTAAGGATCCGGTAACCGGTTCATTAGAAAGCTCATGGAATTGGTAAGCAGGAAAAAGAGGTTGCGACCTCGACGCCTATCCTGAACTGATGCAGAAAGTCACGCACATCGAAGCGGGCGGCCTTCCGGAGTCAGAAGCGACGGATACGGCCCCGAATCACGGGGTCGAGGCGCCGGCGCGGATTCTCGTTATCGAGGATGAGCCGGGGATCGTCGATTTCGTGCGCCGGGGCCTGGAGGCGGAGGGGTTCCTCGTCGAGGCGGCGCTCGACGGCATTGAGGGCGAGCGGCTGGCGTTGAGCGGCAGCTTCGAGGCGGTCATGCTCGATCTGATGCTTCCCGGTCGCAGCGGCCTCGACATCCTGGCGTCAGTGCGCAAGGCTCGGCCGCGCCTGCCGGTGGTGGTCCTGACCGCGCGCGGCGAGATCGAGGATCGCGTCGCGGGACTCGACGCCGGTGCGGTCGACTACCTGGTCAAGCCCTTCTCGGTGGCCGAGCTGGTGGCGCGCGTTCGAGCGCATCTGCGCGTCGTCGCGCAGACGTCGGCGACGATCCTGCGCGGCGCAGGCATCGAAGTGGACCTGCTCACGCGCGACGTGCGCCGCGATGGTGAGTTGGTGATCCTGTCGACTACGGAGTTCGAGTTGCTGGTCTGTCTGCTGCGCCATCGTGGGCAGGTGCTGACGCGCGAGCAGATCCTCAGCTCCGTGTGGGGTTACGAACACGACCCCGCAACGAACGTCGTGGACGTGTACATCGGCTACCTGCGGCGCAAGCTGGGGCGTTCCGACAGCTCCGCGCCGATCTTCACGGTGCGCTCGGTGGGCTATCGCTTCGGCAGTGCCGCCTGAGCGATGCGCTCGGCGCTCGGTCGCCTAACGCCGGTCGGGTTGCGCTGGCGCCTGGCGGCGTGGGTCGCGGCGGTGGTGCTCGTTTGCACCGGGATCACGTTCGTGGCTGTCTACCGGGGAACCGGAGCGCAACTGCGAAACCAGATCGATCGAGAGGTCGCCGGCGATGCCGCCGACCTCTCGCACAACCTGACGCTCTCCGACGATCACGCGCCGAGGGAGGTCGCCGAGGCCGCCGCTAGGTACATCCGCGGGCAGCCGTTCAGCGCGAGCTCGACGCTGCTGTTCGCGATCGTGCCGGGGGTGGGGACGAGCACCAACCGGCCCGAGCTGTTCGCCGGCGCAAAGCCCGACAGCGGCGAGACGGTGGCGCAGCAGGCCGCCGAGAATCGCCTGTCGGCGCACCTGCTGAGCGCCGGCGACGGCTACCGCACGCTCTTGCTCCCCGACGTCGGCGATCTGCGCGTGCTCAAGCGCATCGCAGTGATCCCCGGCGGATTGCGCGTGACCGTCGGCGCCGCAGAGCCACTCGCGCCGGTCGCGCACGCTCAGCGCGGCGTTGCACAGGCGTTCA
>Ga0182024_10001038_pt1 | contig 72074 bp, 57 predicted proteins | sample P32metaG_FD_120480 | JGI IMG/M metagenome (GOLD analysis project Ga0182024, IMG submission 120480) | Permafrost microbial communities from Stordalen Mire, Sweden - P3-2 metaG (Illumina Assembly) | ecosystem: Environmental > Terrestrial > Soil > Wetlands > Permafrost | place: Sweden: Stordalen...
CGCTCGAGCTCGTAGACCCGGTCCGGCGCCTCCTGGGCGTGGATCTGTGCCATGCGCCAGTTGTTGAGCATCTTGCCGCCGCGCATGGTGTCGCGGAAGTGGACCTGCCAGTTGTCCTCGGTCCAGACGTTGCCCATGGCCGCCGCCATGCCGCCCTCGGCCATGACAGTGTGCGCCTTGCCGAGCAGCGATTTGCACACGAGCGCGACCCGCAGGCCGCGCTCCTTGGCCTCGATGGCGGCGCGCAGCCCGGAGCCGCCGGCACCGATGATGATGACGTCGTAATCGTGGGTCTCGTAGTCGGGCATGCGGATCCTCGCGGCCTAGAAGTGGAAGCCGGGATCGTGGATGGTCCCGCTGGCCACCAGCCGCACGTAGAGGTCGCACAGGGCGACGCCGAAGAGGCTGATCCAGGCGAAGCGCATGTGGCGCGCGTTCAACGGGGTGACGAACTTCCAGAGCTTGTGGCGGGTCGGGTGCTTGGCGAAGGACTTCACCTGCCCGCCGCAGAAGTGCCGGCAGGCGTGGCACGACAACGAGTACAACCACAGGAAGGCGGCGTTGGCGCAGAGCACCACGGTGCCGACGCTGATCCCGATGCCCAGCCCCGGCTGGCGGAAGGCCAGGATGGCGTCGTAGGTGAGAATGCAGTTGAAGACGAGCAGGATCCAGAAGAAGTAGCGGTGGATGTTCTGCAGGATCAACGGGAACCGGGTCTCACCGCTGTAGCTGCCGTGGGCGTCTGCCACGCCGCAGGCCGGCGGCGACAGCCAGAAGGACCGGTAGTAGGCCTTGCGGTAGTAGTAGCAGGTGAGGCGGAAGCCGAGCGGGAAGATGAGGATCAACAGTGCCGGCGAGTAGTTCCAGAAGGGCAGTGTCCCGAAGGTGTGGCTCCCCGGCACGCAGCTGTTGGCGATGCACGGGGAGTAGAAGGGCGAGACCAGGTCGCGGTGCAGGTCGGCGCCGGCGTAGTAGTTCTTCCCCACGAATGCGGCCCACGTCGAGTAGATGACGAAGGCCAGCAGGATGGCGGCCGTGATGACCGGCTCGACCCACCAGCCGTCCTTGCGCAGGGTGGGTACGTCGGGCCCGCCCCGCGGCGCCCCGATCACCACCGGCGTCGTGGTCGTGCTGTCGACCGTCGTCGTCACCGCACCTCCTCAGTGCCTGCTCCGGGTCGTGCCGCGTGACCTGCGGCTCGACGCCGCGACCCTACGGTCCGCCTGGTGACAGGTCAAAGACATAAAGAGCATGAAGATCAGAGCTATAGGCTCTGATTTGTGCAGCTGCACCAGCTGGCGTACGCCCTCGCCGTGGCCGAGGAGAAGAGCTTCACGCAGGCGGCGACCCGCCTCCATCTGGCCCAGCCCTCACTCTCGCGCCAGGTCCGCCTGCTCGAGCACGAGCTGGGGGTGCTGCTCTTCAACCGTGGTCCGGGGCAGGGCCCGGTCACCCTCACCCCCGACGGTGCGGCCCTGCTGCCCTTCATGCAGCGGGTCCTGGCCGATGTGGAGGCCACCGGGGCCGAGGCCCGCGCCCTCTCGGGCATGGCGCGGGGGCGCCTGTCCGTCGGGGCCACCCCGAGCCTCATCACGAGCGCGCTGGCGCCCGCCCTGGTGGCCTTCCACGCCAGTCACCCCGGCATCGACCTGTCGGTGGTGGAGGCAGGCTCGCACCAGCTGGTGCCCCAGGTGGCCGCGGGTGAGGTCGATCTGGCCCTGGTGGTGCTCCCGGTGACCGACCCGCTGGTGGTGGCCACTCCGCTCTTCGACGACCCGCTCGTGCTCGCCACCGCGCCCGATCACCCCTTCGCCCGTCGTCACAGCGTGCGCGTGCGCGATCTGGACGGGCTGGACCTGGTGATGTTCCGGGAGGGCTACGACCTGCGCGCCGTGACGCTGTCCGCCTGCCGGGAGGCCGGGGTCGAGCCGCATCTCGTCAGCGAGGGTGCCGAGATGGCCGGCGTCCTCTCATTCGTGGCGGCCGGGCTCGGCGCCGCGGTGGTGCCCGCCATTGCGCTGCCGACCGACGGTTCGTTGGTCGGCATCCCGTTCGCCGCGCCGACGCTGCGCCGCACGGTGGCCCTGGCCCAGCGGGGTGACCGCGCGCTGGCCCGCCCGGCCCGCGCCCTGGCCGAGCAGTTGCTGGGGCGTCGTCCGCCCGGATCCGCCGCTCCGACGGCGGATTCCGCGGTTTAGGCTTCGTCCATGGACGGCCCTTCTTCTTCCGACCCCTCCGCCACCGACCCCTCCGCGACCCCGCGCCCCGGAGGCCTCACGCCCCCCGCTGACCTCCCCGGATCGATCGCCGACCTGCGCTCCTCCGGCTGGGCGTCGGTGCCGGTGGCCGAGGAGATGCGGCGCAACACCGCCAAGCGCATTGCCGCGGGCTCCACGCTGGTGCCGGGGGTGCTCGGCTTCGAGGACACCGTGGTGCCCCAGCTGGAGAACGCCATCCTGGCCGGCCACGACATCATCCTCCTGGGCGAGCGGGGCCAGGCCAAGACGCGGGTCATCCGTTCCATGGTCGGCCTGCTGGACGATTGGATGCCGATCATCGCCGGCTCCGAGATCAACGACGACCCCTACAACCCGGTCTCCCGCTACGCCCTCGACCGGGTGGAGGAGCTCGGCGAGGCCACGCCGGTCGCCTGGGTGCACCGCTCGCAGCGCTACGGCGAGAAGCTGGCCACCCCGGACACCTCCATCGCCGACCTCATCGGTGAGGTGGACCCCATCAAGATCGCCGAGGGCCGGTACCTGAGCGACGAGCTGGCGCTGCATTTCGGCCTCATCCCGCGCGTCAACCGCGGCATCTTCGCCATCAACGAGCTGCCGGACCTCTCCGAGCGCATCCAGGTCGGTCTGCTCAACATCCTGGAAGAGCGCGACGTGCAGATCCGCGGCCACCGCATCCGGTTGCCGCTCGACATCACGCTCGTCGCCACGGCCAACCCGGAGGACTACACGAACCGCGGCCGCATCATCACGCCGCTCAAGGACCGCTTCGGCGCGCAGATCCGCACGCACTACCCGTTCGAGACCATGACCGAGGTCAAGATCATGGAGGGCGAGGCAGACCTGCCGACGGCGGGCGTGCCGGTCACCGTGCCGAAGTTCATGAAGGAAGTGGTGGCCGAAATCAGCCAGCTGGCCCGGCGCAGCACGCACCTCAACCAGCGCAGCGGTGTCTCGGTCCGCCTCTCCATCGCCAACTACGAGACGCTCGTCGCCTCCGCCGTGCGGCGCGCCCTGCGCACCGGTGAGCCCGTCGCCGTGCCGCGCATCAGCGACCTGTCCGCGCTGGTCCCGTCGACCCAGGGGAAGATCGAGGTCGAGGCCATGGAGGAGGGCCACGAGGACGAGGTGGTGGCCCAGCTGGTGGCCGCCGCCACCCTCGCCGTGTTCCGCCGCCGCGTGACGCTGGACGACCCGCAGTCGATCGTCGCCGCCTTCCACGAGCAGGTCGTCGTGCACGTGGGTGACGACCTCCCGTCGTCGGCCTACCTGTCGGTCCTGGCCGACGTGCCCGAGCTGGAGCCGCCGACGCGCAAGCTCGCCGGCCCCGAGGCGGCCGAGGCCGAGTCGCCCGCCCTGATGGCCAGCGCCCTGGAGTTCCTGTTGGAGGGGCTGCACCTGACCAAGCGGTTGAACAAGGACGCGTCCGGGGCACGCGCCCTCTACCGCGGGCGCAAGTAAGCCGGCAGGGAGGACACGTCCATGAGCGCCCGTTACGACTATTCGGAATGGGACGGCACCCAGGAGTTCGCCGACCTCGACCCCGACGACCTGCTGGCCGGCCTCACCGACGACCTCCTGGCGGGCGGTGACCTCGACGACGCGCTGCGGCGCTTGCTGCGCAGCGGCTTCCGCAACGCCGACGGCGAGCAGGTTCCCGGGTTGCGCGACATGCTCGACCAGTTGCGGCGCCGGCGGGCCGAGATGCTGGCCGAGGGCGACCCGGACGGCCGCATGGCCGAGCTCACCCGCCAGCTCGACGAGATAGAGCAGGACGAGCGCGCCGCCATCGACGATCTGGTCGAGGAGGCGCACGGCTCGGGCGATGAACGCCGGGCCGAGGTGACCGACGACGTGGCGACCGAGCGGCGCATGGCCCTCGACCTGCAGCCCGACGACCCCGCCGGGCGCGTCAGCAGCCTGCAGCACTACGACTTCGTCTCCTCCGAGGCGCGCGAGCGCTTCGAGGAGCTGGTCGAGGACCTGCGCCGCGAGATGGCGGACACGTTCTTCGAAGGTGCCTCCGACGCGTTGTCCAACATGGACTCCGAGCAGATGCAGCGCATGCGCGACGCCTACGACGCGCTGAACACCATGTTGGAGCAGCGCGAGCACGGCGACGACCTCGACCCGACCTTCGACGAGTTCATGGCGCAGTACGGCGACATGTTCCCCGGCAACCCGCAGAACCTCGACGAGCTCCTGGAGCAGCTGGCCGAGCGCATGGCCGCCGCCCAGGCGGTGTGGAACTCCATGAGCCCCGAGCAGCAGGCGCAGCTGCGCGGCCTGATGGACTCGGTCCTCGAGGACATGGACCTGCGCTGGCAGGTGGAGCGCCTGGCCCAGAACCTCCAGCGGGCCGTTCCGGGCGCCGGCTGGCAGAAGTCCTACGAATTCAGCGGCGAAGGGCCCATGGGCATGGACCGGGCCACCGACCTGGCCACCCAGCTGGGCCAGCTCGACCGCATGGAAGAGGTGCTCCAGTCGGCCTCCACCCCGGCGGCCCTGGGCGAGATCGACCTGGACCAGGTGCGCCAGCACATGGGCGAGGACGCGGCCCGGGCGCTCGATCGCCTGGCCAACCTGACCAAGTCACTGGCCGATGCCGGGCTCATCGAGCAGCACGGCGGGCGCATTGAGCTGACGCCCCAGGGCGTGCGGCGCCTCGGCCAGAAGGCGCTGGCCGACCTGTTCGGCCAGATCAACAAGGACCGCATCGGCGACCACTCGGCTCTGCGCACCGGCACCGGTCACGACCGTGAGGAGACGACCAAGGCCTACGAGTACGGCGACCCGCTCAACCTGCACCTCTCCACCACCGTGCACAACGCGGTGCGCCGGGGTGGCTCGGGCGTGCCGGTGCGCCTCACGCCCGAGGACTTCGAGGTGGTCGAGGTCGAGGCGCTCAGCCGGTCGGCCACCGTGCTGGCCGTCGACCTCTCCATGTCGATGCCCATGCGCGACAACTTCGTCCCGGCCAAGCGCATGGCCATGGCCCTGCAGACCCTGATCTCGTCGAAGTTCCCCCGCGACTATCTCGGCATCGTGGGCTTCTCCGAGATCGCCCGCGAGATACGGCCCGACGAGGTGCCCACGGCCATGTGGGACTACGTCTACGGCACCAACCTGCAGCACGCGCTCGCCCTGGCCCGGCGCATGCTGGCCCACGAGCACGGGACCAAGCAGATCATCGTCGTGACCGACGGCGAGCCGACGGCGCACATCGACGACGCCGGCGAGGTCTGGTTCAACTACCCGCCGATCCCCGAGACCTTGCGCCGCACCATGGCCGAGGTCATCCGCTGCACGCGGGCGGGCATCGTGATCAACACGTTCGCCCTCGACCTCCAGCGCACCCACTACCCCTTCGTGGAGCAGATCGCCCGGGTCAACGGCGGCCGCACCTTCTACACCACGCCCGACGCGCTGGGCGGCTACGTGCTGGTCGACTTCCTGCAGCACCGTCGCGTCCTGCGCCCCGCCGGGTAGCCCGCCGCCCGGTTCTGCCCCCGTCGCCGCGGCGGCCCACCACCCGCCTGACCTCCGATTTTTCGGTCGGGGCGGCCATTTCCGCCTTCCTGGCCGGCCCCGCGCGAAATCATCTGAGAAACCCGGGCCCGCTCCGGACGGCGGCCAGAAAGGATGCCCCAACTGGGGTTATCCCGACACGGGAGCCACCGATACCGTCGGGACGCGCACGTTTCGTGCCTGGAAATGGCAATTTCCCCTTGCGTCCGATGGGTGCGTAGTGAAAGATGACATGACTACACCGCTGTAACTACACCATTGCCACCTGAGGCGAAGAAGGGGGGCGAACCCAGTGCCAGTTGACATAGTCACCACGCTCTACGGTCGCCAAGAACGAAGCTGGCAGTTGCAGGCCAACTGCATGGGGGTCGATCCCGATCTGTTCTTCCCGGAGCGGGGAGCGTCCACCCGCGAAGCCAAAGAGGTCTGCCGTGGGTGCGTCGTGCGCGAAGACTGCCTCGAGTACGCCTTGGCCAACGGCGAGAAGTTCGGAATCTGGGGCGGTATGAGCGAGCGGGAGCGCCGCCGCCTGCGTCGGGCGCGGGCCCTGGCCCGCCGGGACGTGGTCAGCGCCTCGTAGGCCCACTCAGGATCGCTCCTCCTTCCGTCGGGTGACCGAAAATCGAAAGTTCACCCAGAGAAAATCGAAAGTTCACACAGGGGGGCAGGCGTTGATCTGAGCCACCGACGTCGGGTTACGCTCCCCAACGTGCGGAGGGCACACCGACGAGCGTCGCCAAGTCCCGGGCGCACCTTGGACGCCCCGGGGCCGTTTCTGACGCCTTCTAGACTTATTTGCCAGCCCGCGATCCTTTGTGCAGGATCGTCCGTGCCGCCGAAGCGCGACCAGTGAAGAACCCTTTCTCCAGGACCCAGACATCGGGCACCGAGCACGCGCCGACCGACTCCCTGCTCTCGGTCATGCGAACAATCGGTCTGGGTTCTCTGCGCCTGAAGATCGCTGCCTTCACCTTCCTGTCCATCATCGGCGCGCTGAGCCAGGCAATCCTCTTGTTGGTCATCTCAGAGGTCGTGGTGGCGGGGGTGCAGGGCAAGCACGAGATCCACTCCCCCTTCGGCCCCTCCTTCTCACCGACGACCGCGGTCATCATCTCGCTCGTGGCATTGGCGCTCTTCTTCTCCGCCACCACCATCTCTGCGCTGCTCAGCACGTCCGTCTCAGAACAGGCGCTGACACGGACTCGTACACGCCTCGTCACCGGGTTCTTCCAGTCCAACTGGGCCCTCCAGTCGAGCGAGCGGCTCGGGCATCTCCAACAGCTCCTCGGGATGAACAGCTCGGCCACCGCTGCTGTCGTCGCGGGCCTGTCGGGGGGTTTCCAAGCGCTCCTGATGGTGGCCGCGCTCTTGGGGGTGGCCCTGGCCGTCGATCCCATCGCGGCGATCGGCGTCCTTGCCCTCGGCTTCGGGCTCTTGCAGATGCTGAGGCCACTCAACAATCGCACCAGGCGGGCAAACCGGGAGCTCTCCAAGATCACGAGAGCCATGGCCACCCAGACGACCGAGTACACCCGTCTGACCCGCGACTTCCGATTGTTCGGTGTGGAGGCCCGGGTCATGGAGAGGATCCGCGGGTCGATTCAGGACACCGGTTACGTGTACCGCAAGGTCTCACGACTCAGCAGCATCGCTCCCATTCTGTACCAGTCCTTCGCACTCGGAATCGTTATCGTGGGGATCATCCTCCTGGCCGGTCAGGGGCATGCAGCCCTCGAGAAGGACGGCGTCGTCCTCATCCTGGTGCTGCGATCCGTCAGCTACGGATCGGCCGTCCAGAATTCGATCCAGAGCCTCCGCTCGTCTCAGGGATTGCTGGAGGACCTCATGTTCGACCTTCGTCGCTTCGCGGACGCTCGAGTCATTCCCGGAGAGCTCGTACCAGAGTCCTTCGAGGTGCAATTCGACTCGGTGGACTATTCCTACGACGGGGTGACGCTCGCACTCTGCGACGTCACCATGCGCATTCCGGAGGGGAAGGTCATCGGAATGCTCGGTCCCTCGGGCAGCGGCAAGACGACCATCAGCCAGCTCCTGCTCGGCCTACGCGAGCCCTCGAGCGGCCGTGCGACGATCGGCGGTGTGGACGCCGCGGCGATCGTCAAGACCGATGCGCACAACACGGTGGCGCTGGTGCCCCAGGAACCGGTGCTCGTGCAGGGTTCGATCGGCGACAACATCAGGTTCTTCCGGGATTTCGAAGAGTCGGAGGTGGTCGAGGCCGCGAGGTCGGCCCACCTGCACGAGGACGTCGTCCGGATGCCCGCCGGTTACGAGACTCCCGTGGGTGAGGGTGGCGGCGGTCTGTCGGGAGGACAGAAGCAGCGCCTCGCCATCGCCCGTGCGCTGATCGGCTCCCCGAAGCTCATCGTCCTGGACGAGCCGACCAGTGCCGTGGACGGACGCACTGAGAAGCTGATCCGCCAGACCCTGTCCGAGCTCAGAGGGAAAGTGACCGTCGTGATCATCTCGCATCGCATTGAGACGACGGCGCAGTGCGACCTGCTCCTGGTCCTCGCTGACGGCAAAATTGCGGATTACGGCGAGCGGGACACGGTCCTGGCGGGATCGGCCTACCGGAACATCGTGTTGAGCCGGCACTAGGACGTGCGGCTCCTGCGCTGATTCCCCTTCACTGGTTTCGTTTCACCGCTTCGCCGGGAGCCGGGACTCCACCGTCGCCTCCTCCGACAGGCCGAGCTCGGCTCGCCTGTCGGAGGGCACGGTGGCCAGGACCGACTCGGGGATGAGCCCCACCAGCTCACCCCCTTCGACCCGGGCTCCCGCCTCACGCACCAGCGCGGCCACGGCGTCGTAGAGCCGCTCGGGTCCGTAGCGGTCGGGGTCCACGAGGTTGCACGACACCTGGGCCCGTGCCCCCACGCCCAGGCCGAGCGCCCGCACCTCGGGGCCCCGCACCAGGGGCGCCACCTGGCGGGCCACCTCGACTGAGGAGACCCAGACGTTGTAGGCCACCAGGACCCGGCGCGCCCCCACGGCGGTGGCGCCGTGCCGCGGGTCGGCCTGCGGCGGGCCGGCGTCGGGGGTCAAGCCGTCCGGGCCCGGCCCGAAGGCCAGGCGGCGGATGTCGGGCAGGGTCCGGGCCCGTCCGCCGGGAAGGGGCCCGTAGAGGAAGCTCGGCACCCCCATGTCCTCGCCCAGCCAGCGGGCAAATTCATCCCGCTGGGTGAGGGCGACAGTGAGGTCCTCGGGCCCCGGGCGGCCGGGCTCGTAGGGGACGAAGGGCACCACATCGAGCACGCCGAGCCGGGGGTGGGCCCCGGTGTGCCGGCGCAGGTCGAGGGTGGCGAAGGAGGCGGCGGCCAGGGCCCGGGAGGCCTCGGACACCAGGTCAACGTGGCCGGCGAGGGTGAAGACCGTCCGGTTGTGGTCGGGGTCGCGGTGGCGGTCGAGCAGGGCGGGGCCGGCGGCAGCGGCCAGGTGGTCGAGGGCCGCCTCGTCGCGGCCCTCGCTGACGTTGATCACGCACTCGAGGAGCACAACGCCAGCGTGGCACGCCGACAAGTGCGCTCAGGGCACGTCCGCTGGCGCCGTCGCCCGCTCGGCGCCTGCCGGGAGTCGGTGCTTAGTTGGCGACGACGGCGTGTGAGAGGCGCCGGCGACGCAGAATGCGGCGGCGCTCACGCTCGGAGGCGCCGCCCCAGACCCCGTGGTCGATGTGGTGCTGGAGCGCGTACTCGAGGCAGGCCTCGGAGACGGGGCACTCGGCGCAGATGCGCTGGGCGACCAGCACACCCATGCCGTCATTGGGGAAGAAGACGTCGGGTGCAACTTCTTTGCACTTCCCCCCGGCCATCCAATCGCTATTCATTGTTCGGCTCCCTTTTCACGCATCATCCTACGGGAGCACCTAGTTCAGAGCCAGGTTATTCGAATAGGAAGTTCCTAAGAATCCGGGGGCCGATTCGCGTCCTACCAGGGAGAATGTCGCTCTCTCGCCTAAGGCTACGCTGGCCCGGATCGCCGATGCCAGGAGGTGCCATGTCCCCGGACACCGAGGAAGTAGTAGTCGAAGAAGGTGAGCCCGTCGAGCCGATCGGGCACGTACGCGTCGTCTACCTCGGCCCGGTCGCCCCGCACTGGGAGGTCCAGTCCGATTACGGCCCGCCCGAGGTGATCGACCAATTCCGGGAGCGCGTCCTGGCCCGGTTGGTGCTGCTCCCCCCGCACGACCCCCAGTTCCGGCGCAACAGCGAGCGTGTCGTGCGCGACGCCGAGCGCGAGCAACTGGCCCTCGAGTGGGTGCTCGACTGGGGCGAGGAAGCCGAGGGCTGAGCCCGGTGCGCTCCGAAGCGCCAGGCAGGAGCCTCGTTCCGGCCGGTCGGCGGCCCCGTCGCAACCTGCACCCAACCTGCTCCCCACGAGCCACTCGGCGACACCTTCGCACTGCAACGATTGCGCCGTTGTTGTCGAAACGTTGCGGACAAAGAGTCCGCCCGAGGGGGAGGCGACGGTGCGAGACACCTACACCATGGACGAGACAGCGGTTGTCCGGGAGATTGCAGGCCGGGTCGGCCAGCTGACCGACGACGAGGCGGCGCTGGTGCGCACGCTGACGCCGGCGGATCAGTTCGAGGCGGCCAAGGTGGAGCACCTGCTCGACCTCGTCGCCATGCTGACGACCATCCGCTCCGACGAGGCCATGGCGGAGTACGTCTACGCCATTGCGCCGCGGTGGGACGGCACCATCGAGACGTTGCTCCTGGGGGGGCGGGTCACCACGGCCTTCACCCGGCTGGAGCTCGAGAACTGCGGCGCCGAGCGGGTCACGAAGCAGCGGCGTGCACCGGCTCGCCGTCCCGGACTCCGCCGCGTGGCCGCGCCGGTCGGCTGACCGGCCGGGCGCGCGGACTGGCGCGTCGCTTGGCGAACGGCGCTTCCGCCGGCGATGCTGCCGGCAGTGAAGCGCCGGGACGCGCTCAGTCCAGCAGCCCGATGCGGGCGAGCCACAGCCCGGGCGCGTCCACCTCGGCGGGGGTGGGCAGATCGAGCTCGTCGGACCACAGGCGGGTCAGCGCGCTCTCGTCGGCCCGTTCCAGGACGCCGGTGATGAAGGCGCGCCCACGATCGACCTCGTCCTGACCGACGTTGAGCCCGAACAGGCCGGCGAAGGCCTGCTCGCCCTTGCCTTCCTCGATCCGGTAGCGGTACCAGGCCTCGCGCAATGCCGAGGGTGACGACGTGAGGGTCTCGGCGATGCCTGCTGTGATGTGATCCACATAGGCGCTGATGGCAGTGGTCTGCGCGGTGAGGGTGGCTGAGATGTTGCGCTGCTCGGGGCTGATGAGGTCAGAGAGCAGCGCCTCGGGATCTCCCAGGGCCTCCTCGAGGGAGGCCTGGTCGCCCAGGCCGTCGCCCAGGCGCTCCACGATGGAGCGCTGCGCGGCTGCCGCATGGGCCGAGGCGTCGCCGAGCAGGGTCATGAGCGAGGCGCGCACACCGGGCCGGGTCAGCACCGCATGCATGGTGAGCTCGCGCAGGCAGACCCAGAGCTGCACCTCCTGCAGCGGGAGGCTCCAGTCCTCGGCGAACCGGCCCACGTTGCCCGGCACCAGCAGCAAGGTGGACGACTCGGGCCAGGGCAGCGGCAGGGCGTACTGCCCGAAGGCGCGGCGCGCCAGGTGCCCGGCGGCGGAGCCGAACTGCATGCCGAGGAAGACCGGGCCGAGGGTGAGGGCGAACTGCCCGAGCAGCCCGCTGAGACCGCCGGACGAGTCGGGGTCGAGCTCGCTCAGGTCCAGTGACGGCGGCACGGCCGCCGCGCCCTGTTGCTGCGCTTCGACCATGGACTTGAGGACGGGCCGGTAGGCCTCCAGGACACGAAAGCTCCACTGGCCGGGCCCGACGGCCTCGAAGGAGACGCCACCGACGCCCGAGGCGGGACCGATCCCCGTGGCCTCGACCACATGCATCTCGGCGACGCGGGCCAGCTCCTCGAAGGCGATGCGCACCAACGGGTCGGGGTTCTCGTCCTCGCCGCCGTCCGTGGCCACGCCGAAGGCCAGGGTGCGGGCGGCTTCGAACCAGCTGTCGCCCGATCCGGGCCCGGACCCGATGACCTTCATGAGGTCACCGAGGAGGCCTCCCATCGGATTGTCGGGGTCACTGGAACCGAACATGCTCACCCCTGCATGCTACGAGGAGGTGCCGAGGGTCACGTCCACGACCTTGGTCCCGGCGGGCTGCTGGACCGAGAGCGAGACGGCGGTCCCGGGGGGCAACACGTAGAGCAGGGCCCGCACCTCGGCCATGGTGCGTACGGGGGTGGCGTTCACCGCCGTGATCAGCTCGCCCACCTGCAGGCGGCCGGCGGCCGGCCCGCCGGACTGCACCTGCGCCACCTGGGCGCCGCCGCCGTCGGGAGCGTCGGTGCCCTGCACCCCGAGCCAGCCGTGCACCACCCTGTTCTGGGACCGGAGGTCGTTGGCGACGCCCACCACGAGGTCGCTGGGGAGGAAGGTAGCGGGAGAAAGACCCGGGTCGGGGTCGTAGAGGATGCCGAGCACGGACCCCGCCGGGTTGAGCAGCGGCTCGCCGGCGAGCAGCGACGGGGTGGCAGGGGCCGAGGTGATGGAGGGCATGGTCGTCGCCGGCCCGCTGGCGATGGCCGCCCCGACGGCGGTTACCGCTCCCGGCGTGCCCTGCAACGCGATGGCGTGGCCGCCGGCGGGCACGAAGGTGAGGGCCAGGTCAGCGTCTCCACTGTCGAGGTTGGTGTCAGCGGCGAACGGCGCGACCGGAAGGTCCTCGGGCACGTTGATCAGCGCCACGTCGGATGTCTTGTCCGTCGCCATCACCGAGGCCTCGAGGAGCTTCCCCCCGGGGCCGACCATGGCGATGTGCCGCAGGCCGCCCAGGAGGTCGGCGGTCGTGGCGACGAGCCCGCCCTCGGCGACGGCGACGCCGACGAGCAGGACGGTGCCGTGCGTCGTCGTCGCCTGCAGCTCGACGATGGAGTGGCCGGCCGCCTGGGCGGCCGCCGGCAGCGCGTTCTGCGCACCGGCGAGTGTGGTCAACGGCCCGCTGGCCGCGGTGTCCAGCGTGGCGGACTCCAAAGGATGATCGGACGCGGGGGAGAGCAGCACGATGACCCAGGCGACCACCGCCATGACGGCGCCCACTCCCACCAGGACCATGACGGCGCTGCGGTAGTGGTGCCCCGGCGGGGGGTTGAGCAGGGGCGGGACGGGCGGAGGAGGGCCCGAGCCCGCCACTTCGCTGGGGTGGCGCCACAGCCGATCGTCGGGATCGATCCAGCCGCGCTGGGGTGCATCGGGTCCGTCCGGGCTGCTTGCGCCGCCCTCACCTGGGCCCGGCGTGCCGTCCTCGGGCTCCTCGGGCGTGTCGCTCACTTGGGCGACGATACCGAGAAAGACCAGGAAAGTGCCGTCGGCCGACCGCCCGGCCGTACCATGAGGCCGCATGTCACGCGACCTGGCCATCGATCTCGGGACGGCCAACACGCTCGTCTACGCCAAGGGGAAGGGCCTTGTGCTGAACGAACCGACGGTGGTCGCGCTCGATTCGCGCAGCCGCGAAGTGCTCGCGATCGGCACCGACGCGTGGCAGATGATCGGCCGGACGCCGGGGTACATCGTGGCGGAGCGACCGCTCCGTGGCGGCGCCATCACCGACTTCGAGGTCACCGAGCGCATGCTCAGCGTGCTGCTGCGCCGGGTCGGTGTCGGCCGCCTCAACCGGCCCAAGGTCCTGATCTGCGTCCCGTCGGCCATCACCGCGGTCGAGCGCCGCGCCGTGAAGGAGGCGGCGCGCCGGGCCGGCGCGTCAGCGAGCTTCCTGATTGAGCAGCCGATGGCCGCCGCCATCGGGGCGGGGCTGTCCATTCACGAGCCCGTGGGCAACATGGTCGTCGACGTCGGTGGCGGCACCGCGGAGATGGCCGTGATCTCGCTCGGGGGTGTCGTGGCGGTGCAGGCGCTGCGCTGCGGGGGCTTCGACTTCGACGCGGCCATCCAGAATTACGTACGCCACGAATACGGCGTGGCGGTGGGCGAGCGCACGGCCGAGGCGGTGAAGCTCGCCATCGGCTCCGCCTCCCCGCACGACAACGAGCAACAAGCCGAGATCCGTGGACGGGAGGTGGCGACCGGACGGCCCAAGACGGTCGTCCTGTCCCCGCTCGAGGTCCGCGGCGCGCTGGAGGACAACGTCGCGTCCATCGTGGCCACGGCCGCCGAGTGCCTGGGCGAGGCACCGCCCGAGTTGGCGCAGGACATCATCTTCCAAGGTATCCACCTCACCGGCGGCGGCGCGCTGCTGCGCGGCATGACCCAGCGCCTGGCCGATGCCACGCACGTCCCGGTGCATCTCGTCGACACCCCGCTCGAGTGCGTGGTGCAGGGAGCCGGCGTCTGCCTCGAATCCTTCGACCGCTTGAAGCGGCTCTTCACCGAAGACGACTAGGGAGTCGGCTCGTCCAGCAACTCACCGGCCGCCTGGCGCACCTGCCAGTCCCGGTCTTCGGTCGCCGCCCGCAACGCGGGGGTCACCCGCGGATCGTCGAAGCCGGCCAGCGCCACCGTGGCGCGCCGCCGCACCGTGGGCGCGTCGTGCAGCGCGCTGAGGACGGCCGGCAGCCCGGCCGGGTCGCCGAGGGCACCCAGCGCGGCCACGGCGGCCTCGCGGCAGCGGGCATCGGCGTGTTCGGTCGCCGTCGTCGCCAGCGCCGGCACGGCGGTGTGCGTCCGGCGCTCGGCCAGGAACCAGGCGGCGCCGACGACGACGAGCGGGTCGGGATCGCCCAGCGCGTCCGTCACGGCGCGCGGTAACGACGAACGGGTGCCGGTGCCCCGGGCGCTGAGCGCAACCTCCACGGCCCGGCGGCGGACCTCCGGCACGCCGTCGGCCAGCGCGGCCTCGACGTCGGACGCCGTCAACTGGCCCAAGCGGGCCAGGGCACCCAAGGCGGCCACCTGTACCCCGGGATCGGGGTCGGCCAGACCGCGCCGGGCCACGGTCGAGTCCCCACGGTGCCCAGCCATGGTGACCCGCCGGCGCCGAATTTCGGCGCGGCCGTCGGGGCCCTGATCCGTGGCAACATCGTCGCTCACCTTCCGAGTATGTCCGAACCTGACGCGAGCGCCGACGGGGAAGCCGCGGCGAACCCCCCCATGAGCGACGCCGGCCCTCACGCGGCCGGCGCGCTGCCACCGCCGGCTGTCCCCGCCGGCCGGCGGCGCATCTGGCCCGCTGTCCTCTCCGTCGTCGTCGTCATCCTCATTGCGGCGGTGCTGATCGCGAGCCACATTTCGGTGAACTACTTCGTGATCACGCCGGGGGATGCCACGCCGGTCGCGCACTACATCGAGGTGCCGGCAGCGGACAACCATCCGCTCACGGGCAAGATCCTGCTGACCGACGTCTACGTCACGCAGCTGAACGCGCTCAACTATCTGCAGTACAAGTACTTCGACTCGGACAGCGAGGTGATCTCCGGGCCCGAGCTGCTCGGTCCGACGCCGAACGAGGACCAGTACCTCGACCAGGGGTACCTCCAGATGGCCCAGGCCCAGACCTTCGCGACGGCAGCGGCGCTGTCCCGCCTCGGTTACACGGTCACCTCGACGAACGCCGGTGCGCTGATTTACGGGATCGCGCCCGGCTCGCCGGCGGCCTCGAAGTTGCGGGTGGCGCAGGTGATCACCGCGGTGAACAGCACGCCCGTCACGACCGACTGCTCCCTGATTGACGCGCTGCACGGGCTGACGCCGGGGACGAAGGCTGCGCTCAAGGTCGAGGAGTCGTCCATCAACAACGTCGGCCAGTTCGTGAACGGCCCGACCGTGACCAAGTCGGTGACGCTGGGCACGCCGCCCAAGGGCTTGGTCGACACCGGCTGCGGCGCACCGACGAAGCCGACCGGGTACCTCGGCATTGAGCCGCAGACGCAGCAGGACTGGCAGTTCCCCGTCAAGGTCACGGTGCACACGCAGAACATCGGCGGCCCGTCGGCCGGATTGGCCATGACGCTCGGCATCATGGACAAGCTGAGCAGCGGGCGCCTCACCGGCAACCGGATCGTCGCCGCCACGGGCACCATCGACCAGGACGGCAATGTCGGCGACGTCGGCGGCGTGGCCGAGAAGACGATCGCCGTGGAGCGGGCGGGGGCGACCGTCTTCTTCGTGCCCTCGGTCGAGCTCAAGGCCGCCGAGTCCAAGGCCACCCCGCAACTCCACGTGTACGCGGTGAACGACCTGGACCAGGTGTTGCGGATCCTCAGACGCCTGGGGGGCAAGGTCCCGATCAAACATGTGCCCGTCCAGGCGGCGCCGTAGGCTCTGACCATGGCAGAAGGACGCCCCCCCATCTCATCGTCCAGGATCGCAACCGGTGACATTGCGCAGCACTCCTTCGCCGTCGTCCGCCGGGGCTTCGACAGCGACGAGGTCCGTTCCTACCTGCAGTCGGTCGCCCGGAGCCTCGAAGCGCTCGAGGCGCGCGAGGAGGAGCTGCGGGCAGCCCTGGTCGAGGCCGAAGAGCGGGCCGCCCATCCGGTGGTGGACGAGGCAACCCTCACGACGTCGCTGGGTCAGCACAGCGCCCAGATCCTGCGCCACGCCCACGAGGAAGCGGCCCGGATCGTCGTCCAGGCCCAGGAGGGGGCGGCGACGCTGCTGCGGGAGACCCAGAGCCAGGTCGACGAGCTGCAGGCGCGCACGGAGTCGTCAGCGGCCGAGCGGGTCGTCGAGGTGGAGCTGTTGGTGGCCAACGCCGAACAGGAGGCCCGGGTGGAGAGTGAGCGGATCATCGCCGAGGCGATCGCCGCGGGTGAGGCGATCATCACCCGCGCCAAGGACGAGGGCCGGGCCCTCCTCGACCAGGTCCAAGAGGCACGGCGGCGGGTGCTGGCCGACCTGGCGGCGAGACGGCGCGGCCTCGGGATCCAGATCGAGCAGTTGCGGGCGGCCCGGGACGAGATGGCTGCCTCGGTGCACGGGGTGCGGGACCGGGTCGACGGGATCCTGAGCCAGCTGGACCGGACCGACGAGGAGGCGCGCGCCGCGGCGCAGGGCGTGGCCGACCAGTTCCGCCTGGGCACGGCAGAGGTGCCCCACGACCAGGACGAGACGGTCGACGTGACGGGTGAGGCGCCCCCGACGGGGCGGCAGCCGGCCGTGGGCGGGCCCTCCGCTGGAGAGGCGGGGGACGAGGGGGCCGGGCCCTCGGTCGACGAGCTCTTCGCCCGGATCCGCGCCGGCACGGGGGAGACGAAGGAGCCGGCGGCCGGAGCGGAGGCACCGGCTTCGGCGGTGGCCGAGGACGATGGGAGGAGCGGGGCCGACGTACCCGACGCGGCCAAGGCGGTGGACGTCGGAAGCACGGCGGAAGCCGGCGGCGACGCGGCAGACGCGGCAGACGGTGCGGCAGAGGAGTCGCCGGCAGAGGAGGCCGACGTCGTGCCGGGACCGGACGACCCGATCATCGCCCGACGCGACGAGTTGCTCACGCCGATCTCCTCGCGGCTGGGCCGGACAATCAAGCGGCAGCTGGGCGACGACCAGAATCGGCTGCTCGACCGGTTGCGCAGCGCGCCCGCGCTCGAGGTCGACGAGCTCATGGGCTCGGAGGACGAGCACCTGGCGACCTTCGCGGCGGCGGCGCGCAGTCATCTCGACGAGGCGTTCGCCGCCGGCACGGTGTTCGTCGGAGCCGGCGCGGCCACCATCCCAAGGGGCGATGCCGTGGAGCAGGCGTCGACCGGGCTGGCCCGCGTGGTGGTGACCACGTTGCGCCGTCAGGTGGCGGATGGGTCCGGCGACCCGGCCGATCGGATCGGCGCCGCCTTCCGCGAATGGAGGGGCGAACGCGTGGAGCGGTTGGTCGGCGATCAGGCCACGCTGGCCTTCTCGGCCGGGGTGGCCGCGGCCAGTGCGAACGGCAAGGTGCGCTGGGTGGTGACGACTGCGAGTGGGTGTTCGGACTGCGAGGACAACGCGCTGGGCGGCGCGGTGCGCGGCTCCGAAGCCTTCCCCACCGGGCACCGCCATCCGCCGGCGCATTCGGGTTGCCGCTGCCTCATCACCCCGGCGACCGACTGACCAGGAATTCTGACCGCCGCGACCGTTCGCGCCTCGCCATTGCGGGAGGTGGTGCGGACGTTAGGCTCCCCTCGTGCGCATCCCCAGCGATCTAACCGCTGATCCTTCGCCGCGCCGTCGCCATCGGGCGCGGTGGTGGCTCATCGGGCTTGCCGTCGTCATCGTGATCCTGCTGGTGTCGCTGCGCTCGCTGGCCGGGCTTTACACCGACAGTCTCTGGTTCTCGTCGGTGGACCTCCACAACGTCTTCTCGACGCTGCTGGCCATCAAGCTCGGCCTCTTCGGCGTCTTCGGGGCCATCTTCTTCGCCGTCCTGTGGGTGAACCTGGTGGTGTGCGACCGCATCGCGGGGCGCGACATCGTGCTGGCCCAGGAGGACGAGCTGGTGCGGCGCTACCAGCAGTTCGTGCGGCCCTACGCGGGTCGTATCTATGTCGGCCTCGCCTTCGTCCTGGCCCTGATCGGGGCGTCGGGGACGGTCGGGCAGTGGAACAACTGGATCCTGTTCCGCCACGGCGGCCTGTTCCACGTGACCGACCCCCAGTTCGGCAAGGACGTCGGCTTCTACGTCTTCAAGCTCCCTTTCTTGATCTTCATCGTGGACTGGACGCTGGCCATCCTGATCGTGACGCTCGCTGTCTCGGTGGTCTTCCACTACTTCAACGGCGGGATCCAGCCCCAGCGCGGCCTGCCCCGCGTGCGCCCGCCGGTGAAGGCGCACATCTCGGTGCTGCTGGCCCTGATCGCCCTGGACAAGGCAGCGGGCTACGTCTTGCAGCGCTGGTCGTTGGTGAACTCCCAGGACGGCTACGTCAACGGCGCCGGGTACACGGACGTGCACGCCCGCCTGCCGGCGGAGACCCTGCTCGTGTACGTGTCGATCTTCGCCGCGGTGATCCTGCTCTTCAACATCCGGCGCCAGGGCTGGACGCTCCCCGTCCTCGCCGTCGGGATCTGGGCCTTCGTGGCGCTGGTGGTCGGCATCATCTACCCGGCGCTGCTGCAGGCGCTCAAGGTCACCCCGGCGCAGAGCTCGCTGGAGGCGCCGTACATCCAACGCAACATCACGGCGACCCGGGACGCCTACGGCCTGAACAACGTGCTGCTCCATCAGTTCCCCGCCTCCACGAGCATCAGCGCCAGCCAGACCGTGGTGGCCGCCCCCACCATCGACAACATCCGCCAGTGGGACCCCGACCCGTCGATCTCGCTGCAGACGTTCCAGCGCGAGCAGGCGATCAAGGGCTACTACGCCTTCCCCTCGCTCGGCGTCGACCGCTACACGGTCAGCGGGCAGACGACCCCCGTGCTCATCGGGGTGCGTGACATCGCGTCGGCCAACCTGGCCTCCCCGTCCTGGGTGAACACCCACCTGCAGTACACCCACGGCAACGGAGCCGCGGTGGCTCTGTCCAACCAGACCAATGCCAGCAACCCCGTCTACGCAGTCCAGGGCGTGCCGCCGACCTCCTCGAAAGGGTTGCCGGCCATCACCCAGCCCAACGTCTACTTCGGCCTGGGTGAGACGGGCTACGTCGTGGCGAATACCAAACAGCTCGAAGTCGACTACCAGCAGAACGGCACGAGCGTCGAGAGCCACTACAAGGGCACGGGCGGGGTGCAGCTGTCGTCGATCTTCACCCAGGCTGCCTTCGCTCTGCGGCTGGGTGACTTCAACCTCCTCATCTCGAGCCAGATCACGGACAAGTCGCGCATCATGTTCGTGCGCGACCCGGTGTCGATGGCAGAGAAGGCGGCGCCCTTCCTCACGTTCGACCACGACCCCTATGCCGTGATCGACAAAAAAGGGAATATCGACTGGATCGTCGACGGCTACACGACGACGGCCAACTACCCGTACTCGCAGAATGCCGACAGCCAGCAGGTCGCCATCGGCAGCAACCTGCCGGGGAGCTACAACTATGTGCGCAATTCGGTGAAGGTCGTCATCGACGCCTACTCGGGGAAGATGACCTTCTACGACGCCGATCCGAAGGACCCCATTTTGCAGGCCTACTCGGCCGCCTTCCCGAACATGTTCGTCCCGCTGTCGAAGATGCCGGCAGGGCTCCAGGCGCACCTGCGCTACCCGGAGGACATCTTCTCCATTCAGTCCGCCATTTACGGCCGCTACCACCTGACGAACCCTCAGTCCTTCTATTCCGCCAGCAGTGCCTGGCAGCTCTCGCCCACCGCCGGCGCCGGACCGCAGTCGCAGGCGCTGCTGGCCGACAACACCTACAACAATCAGGGCCAGTTGGTCTCGACCACGCCGGCGCGCATGGCGCCCCAGTATCAGGTGTACTCGCTGCCCGGCACGGGCGCGAGCAAACAGGTCTTCACCGTCTCGGACGGTTTCGTCCCGGCATCGCAGTCGTCCCTCACGAGCTCGGGCCAGAACTTCAACCTGACGGCCTGGATGGTGGGGCTGTCCGACCCCGTGCACTACGGCCAGCTCAATCTGTACGAGACCCCGCAGGGGTCGACCGGCCCAGCCAACGCGGACGCCGAGATCTCGGCCAATTCGACGGTGTCCAAGGACATCTCGTTGCTGGACACAAAGGGCTCTGAGGTCCTGCTGGGGGAGACGCTCATGGTCCCCATCGCGGACTCCATGGTGTACCTGCGCCCGCTCTACGTGTCGCCGACGACGAACCCGCAGCCGCAACTCGAATACATGGTGGCTGTGCTGGGCAAGAACGTCCAGATCGACACGTCGCTCCCGGCTGTCCTGTCGGATCTGCTGCAGACGACGGTGCTGCCGCCCGGCCAGGCCGGGTCCTCGACCGGCACGGTCCCGGCGGCGGTGGCGGGGATCCTGGCGCAGGCCCAGACCGACTACAACAACGCGCTGGCGGCACTGAAGGCCAGCAACCTGTCGGCGTTCCAGACCGACATCAACCAGATGCAGCAGGCGATCAGCCAGGCGCAACAGGTGATCAGCGCGACGACGCCGGGGGCGACGACAACCACGACCACCACGACGACGGCGCCGCCGGTCAAGGGGGCGAAGACGTCGAAGAAGGGCGCCACGACGACGACGACCTCGCACACGGCGACGACGTCCTCCAGCACCAGCTCGGTGCCAGCGAGCACCGAGCCCAAGAACGCAACGACGACCACGTCGTCGACCTTGGTCTCGGCGGCGCCCCGGACCTGAGCGGGGTCGGCCTGGCGGACCTGCCGGCTGCGGGTACGGGTACGGGTACGGACCGGCTGGCCTGCGATTCCGGTTGCGGTCGCGGCCGGGGCGTCCCATGATGGGTCCGACGAGGCGCGAGGAAAGGAAGTCTTCCGATGGGACTGCTCGACAAGGTCAAGGCGCAGGCGACGGCGGCCACGGAGATGGCCAATGACGCGGCGGCCAAGGGCCAGGCCAAAATGAACGATGCCCAGGCCAAGAAGGCGGCCGACGGCATGCTGCGGGACCTCGGCGCCGCCTTCTATGCCACCAAGACCGGGCGTTCCACCCCGACCACCGATGCCGACATTGCGCAACTGGTCACCGCGCTGCAGGCGCACGAGTCAGAGCACGGCCAGATCACCTTGGCGCCCGAGTCAGCGGCGGGCGCCCCCACGGCCTCCCCGGCGGGCGACGGATCGGCGGCTCCGGCTCCACCACCCCCGCCCCCGAAGGCGGCCGACCCCGCCTCGCCGCCACCTCCGCCACCCACGGCGCAGACGCTGTAGCTGGCGCTGGCCGCCGCCGCCGCCCGCCGCCGGCAGGCGTGGTGGGAAAGGCGCCGTGATGGGTGCCCTGCCGTCCATGTAGGATGCACTCTCCGCCGCGGGGTGGAGCAGTCTGGTAGCTCGTCGGGCTCATAACCCGAAGGTCGGAGGTTCAAATCCTCCCCCCGCCACCAAAGAAAGACCAGGTCAGAGCCCTCCCAATCGGGAGGGCTTTCCTGTTGGGGGTGGGGCGTCCCTAGCGCCATCCCTACTACGGGGATAGCGTGGTGTCGTGCGTGGCACGAAGCGCAAGCGCCGGGACGGAGTCTGGGAGCTGCGGGTTTACGTTGGCCGTGATCCCGTTACGGGCAATCCTCGCCAGATCTCCCGCACCTTCCGTGGTGGCGCTCGTGCTGCCGACAACGCTCTCCGGGATCTGGTTGAGAAGTACGGCGACGCCCAAGAGGACGGCTTCGGAGCCACTTTCGGACAGCTTCTGGATCGTTGGCTGGAGGAATCCGAGCGGATGGAACTCTCGCCGACCACCATTCGGACATATCGGGCTCAGGTAGAGCAGACGATCCGCCCCAGACTCGGCAAGGTCGTGCTGATCCGACTGGCACCCAAGCACCTTGACGACCTCTATCGACAGATGAGGGACGAGGGACTGTCGCCGAAGACAATCCGCAACCACCACGCCATCATCTCCTCGGCCCTCCATCAGGGCGTGCGGTGGGAGTGGGTGCGAGAGAACGTCGCTGACAAGGCGAAGCCTCCCCGGATCTCTCAACGCCGAATCAAGGCTCCGTCCGTCAACGCCGTTCGGTCGGTGATCGAGGCAGCCGAAGTGCGTGACCCCCGACTGGCGCCACTTCTGATGTTGGCGGCGCTCACCGGCATGCGGCGGGGCGAGTTGTGCGCCCTGCGTTGGACGGACGTCGACCTTGACCGACGGCAGTTGGAGGTGTCGCGATCAATCGTCGTTGTCCCAGGCGGACTCGCTGAAAAGGGCACCAAGACCGACCGCTCCCGAACCGTCGCACTGGATGACATCGGAGTTGCCCTCCTCGTGCACCATCGAGCCAAAGTCGATGACTGGGCCGAACACGCGGAGGTATCAGTCGCCGATAACGCCTACGTGTTCTCACATGCGGTCGATGGATCAAAGCCGTTCCGCCCCGATAACGTGACGGGGTTCTTCACGCGGGTACGAGACTCACTTGGGCTGAACGAAGTCAGGCTCCACGATCTTCGGCACTTCACCGCCACGCAGCTGATCGGTGCGGGCGTCGACGTTCGCACGGTGGCGGGACGGCTGGGTCATTCCGATCCGTCGGTGACACTCCGGGTGTACTCGCACGCCCTCGAAGAGCGGGATCGAGCGGCAGCCGACATCATGGGGGAAGTGCTCAGCCCAGGTTCGCCGTCACCGCCCGAGCTGGAAGCGGGATGACCTCCCTACCCGAAGTGACGGTTGCGGGAATCGATTACTGGGCGGCGAAGCCCGAACAGCTGGCTCGGCTTCTGGCGACGTCCCGGGCGACGACGATCCCAGACCCAAGCGGACAACCGGTCACGGCAGATCAGATCGCCGTCCTCACCGTTCCCCAGTCATGGGCCGAGAACGTTCGGGAACTCGGAGATGCACTTGCCTTCGCGAATGGCGGAACCGCTGTCGCCGGGCGAACCGCTCCTCGGTCGGCCGCTGGGGCGGTGGCTCCGGTTGAGGATCGGCTCGTGTTCACCGTCGAGGAAGCGGCTCAGCTTCTGGGGATCAGCCGATCGTTCGCCTATGAGGCAGTGCAGAAAGGCGAGATCCCCTCGATGCGGATCGGTCGGCGAATCCTGGTCCCCAAGGCGGCGCTTGATCGATTACTGCGGTCGGGCACCCCCGAGGAAACGTCCTGACGTCGATCGAGGACGAGACTGCGGCACGGCCGTCACACCTTCGTGGTCCACTACCGAACGTGCGTTCGATAGCATTGTCACGCCGACAGTCCAGGTCAGAGACACAACAAGAGAGGTATCCTCCCACCGCGCGTCGACACTTCACCGAAGGCTCGACTCTCACTTCACATATGCCCTCCCCACCACACGTCTACTCAATTCAGGAAGGCAACGTTGTCGCCGAAGGGATCCAGTTCGACGGACACGGGGTCAACGACATCTCCGAGTCCGTCCAGTCTTTGCTCATGGATCAGGCCGGGATCGATGAGGTCAATGAAGCAATGAGTGCGATGGATCTCACTGATTTTGAGAACGAACGGCTCGCCGACCTCCTCCATTCCGCGCGACCGCAGGAAGAGTGGCGCGTCGGAGAAGCACTGGCGGAATATCACCTCGCTGAGGATCATCAGTGCACATTCCCATGGCCGTCTGGTCGTGATCTCAAGAACCCCGGAACAAGCACCGGCGGAGTCGATTTGGTCGGTTTCCAACAACACGGAGAATCAGTCCGCCTTGCCTTTGGGGAAGTGAAGACGAGCCGCCATAGTGCTCGCCCCCCCCTCAGTAATGACAGGTCGCCACGGGATGCAGGAGCAACTCAGTGGCCTTCGGGACAATGACGACCGAATCAACTGGGCGACGAAATACCTCGTCCTGCATATGATCGGCAAAGACTGGGAGGCGACCTGCAAAACTGCGTTAGCACGTTACCTTCGTGATCCTCATGATGTTTCGCTCTTTGGTGCCCTCGTGAGACCACTGGATCCGGATCAGCGAGATCTTTCAGCGCGGTGCAAAGCTCTCGCAAATGGATGTCATGCACCCATTACCGTTCGTTTGATCGCTCTGTATATTCCCGCTGACGGATTGGACATCCTTGCGGGCAGTGAAGTCGCTGTGGAGACCGCAGCGTGACGATCCCACTCGCAGATCTCGACCGTTTGGCCGAACATTGGGCATTGCAAGCGATCGGATCCGACACGACGCAGCGCGCCTTCGATGCAGCGACGCGCATGTATGTCATGCGAAACATGGGTGAGCAACTGATCGATGCGGAGGAACCCGCTACAGACGGTGAATCGTTAATCGAGCGTACTGCTTTAGCCTACGAATTGGTCGCAGCCGAGGAGATGGAGTTAGCCGTCTCGTCGTTGAGGCGCCAAGGTGCCGATCAATCATTGCTCGCGCCAGCTGCATTTCGAGCTTTTGAATTGCGCCGTGCCCTTGAACTTGATCGATCAACCATGCGAAGTTATCTCTTTCAAATTCTGCAACTGGGTTCGTTGGCCTACGCATCCGACCGTTGGGCTGAATTCAGAGGTTGGATGCGAGATCGTGGTGTTACACCCGAGAACCTCCCACTCGCCGGAGAGACCTGGGAGGACCAGATCCTTACAAGCCTCGGTGACATCTGGATCCGGTTATTCCGGAAGGACGGTTGGGATGATCTCCGGGAAGTTGGCTTAGCGGTCGCACAGCTCCGCGAGCATCAGGGCGAAAACGAGGAGATCTACCTTGCGGCCGCTGAGGAGACGTCAAGTCAGCGCCCTCGTGCGTGGCGGCTAGTTGCTCTGTATCACTGGGCCAGAGCGAGCGAGTTGCTTGCGGAGTATCTAATGCAGGGTACCCCTCCATCGATTGCAACTGATCTTGATTTCCATTTTTCCCGAGCCATCGCCGCAGCGGGTCAAGCAGTTGATCCAGCTTTCGACGTCCTAATTCGGTGGCTTCGATTCATATCGATACGTATGACCGAAGGATCCTTATGGTCCATCGCTTCGGTAGATCGCAGAATCCGTGATCTGATCACCACTGCAACCCATCAGCGAGGACTATTCGAATTACTTCCGCCACAGCGGATGGCGCTGCTCGAACAAGGTCTCTTAGATCCGGCGCACGGAGCTGTCGTTGTCGATTTGCCGACGAGCGCCGGGAAGACGGTCCTTGCAGAATTTCGCATACTTCAAGCGCTTGCCCAGTTTCGAGACGAGGGAGGCTGGGTCGCATATGTTGCGCCCACGCGGGCCCTTGTCAGCCAGATTGCAAGACGTTTGCGCCGAGACCTTGGCGCCGTTGGTGTAGGAGTTGAGCACCTTAGCGCCGCAGTTGAACTCGACGAGATCGAGCAAGCGATGGTTTCGGGGGCTAGTTCATTCGACGTCTTAGTTGCGACACCCGAAAAACTTCACCTTCTCCTCCGCAAGGGTTCCCTCGATCGACCTCTTTGCCTACTTGTCATGGACGAGGCCCATAACCTTGAGGATGAAGAGCGTGGATTGCGGTTAGAAATGCTTCTGGCTACCGCCAAGCGGGACTGTCCTAATGCCGCGTTTCTCCTTTTGATGCCCAACGTTCCGAATGCGGGCGACTTGGCTCGGTGGCTGGCCCCTGGTAAGAATCAAACGGTTAGTTTGACCACCTCCGTGTGGCAGCCGAACGATCGACTCGTCGGACTGATTCGTGTAATGCCGCCACCGAGCGGACGTGGCAGAGACTGGTCACTGGAGTTCCAAACTCTGACTACGAGCGCCAGGACCCTGACCGCTAAGGCGAATTTCCAAGTGGGACGGGAGCCGAGCTTGTCTCGTCCTTATTCACAGATCAAGAAGAGCTTGAGTCTTATGGCGGGCGCGGCTGCCCGCGTTCTTTGTACGCGAGGAACAAGTGTTGTTGTGGCGCGGGTCATTCCGGATACATGGTCAATTGCCAATGCGGTTGCAGAAACACTTGATGTCGTGCCCCAGGATGACGAGGACATTATCCTTGCAATGCGCTTTCTAGAAACGGAGATCGACCCGAACTTCCACCTCGTGGAGTTGCTGAGACATGGTGTTGGAGTGCACCATGCCGGGCTTTCTGATGAAGCTCGTAGCCTGATGGAATGGTTAGCTGAACACGGCAAGTTACGTGTTCTGGTAGCGACAACTGGGATCACTCAAGGTCTGAACTTCCCGGTGGGATCCGTCTTCCTCGCGAGCCGTCAGCTTCCTGTGCGAAACGCGAGGGAAATGACCGCTCGAAGTTTTTGGAATCTCGCCGGCCGAGCCGGGCGGGTGGACCAAGACAGTATCGGCGTCGTTGGACTGTCCTGCCGCGATGGGGACGAGATCGAGTTGATTCGGTACGTCAGTGAGGCGACTGGAGATCTGGTATCTCGATTGGTATCGCTTGTTGATGACTTGGCAGCACAAGGTCAACTCATGAATCTGGATAGGTACATCTATCGAGACGAGTGGACGGACTTTCGAGGATACGTCGCTCACCTCCTAAACGAATCGGAGTCGCTTCGCGACGTGTTGGCCGAAACCGAGCTGCTGTTGCGAGACACGCTGGGATACGTCACGCTCCTAGACCGAGACCAACAGGATCAGAGTAAGAGCGAGGCTCTTTTGAGGGCAACCCGTTCGTACGCGACAGAGTTATCGCAACATCCCGAGCGAGCAACCCTTGCCGACAGCACAGGATTCGCCCCCGAAACGGTCCAGCGAGCCATAGCGCAACTTAGCCAACTTGATCGTCACTTGTCGGCTAGCGATTGGGATCCCGAATCGTTGTTTGGCGATACCACATCCAGTGCACTTCCAGATCTGATGGGCGTTCTGATGCACGTTCCGCAAGTATCGGCAAGTATCGAAGAACTCACGCGTGGCAGCAGCGGTGCCGGAACACGCGTGGCTGAAATCGCGTGCGATTGGGTCAATGGCGTGCCAGTGAGGGAAATCGCCCGGAAGTTCTTCTCAAGCCAAGGTGAAGTAACGACTGACGATCTTACAAGTGCGTGTCGCGCCATCTACAGGGATCTTGCGATGGCCGGCACATGGGGCCTCTCAGCCCTATCCAAACTGCCGACTGCTGGCATTAACTTCGACAACATCGGTGATAACGAGCGCAGGCGAATCAACCTGTTGGGCGCCATGCTGTACCACGGGGTGTCTACCGAGAGTGGCGTGGTCATGAGAATGGCATCGGTTCCGAGATCTGTCGCAGATAGCCTTGGGAAGTCATTCGTCGAAGCATCTGGAGATGCCGTGCACCTGCCGGGAGAGGCGCGTACATATCTGGAAGGGCTTGCCCCACAGGATTGGGAACGTCACCGACCCGCTGATGCCACCCTCGATGGGGCTGGCTATAGACGAGTGTGGCAAGTCCTTTCCGGAATTGGTGCTGAATCCTGATCAATACGACTCGACTAGCGCTCGGTCGCCCGGCGTGGTGCGACGAGAGCGCTAATCATTGCGTCGTATGCGTCGTCTCTCGTTAGATGCGTGTAGTGCTCCATTATGACGGGCAACGATGTTCCTGCAATGAGCGAAAGCTGTACCGGGTTCATCCCTCTGCGCAACATCTCAGTTATCCACGAATGTCTCAGAAGATGAGGATGAACGTGCTTGGTGATTCTGGCTCGCGCTACGGCATCCTTCACGACCTGATACACACCATTTCCGGTGAGTCCGTCGTACGTGCCCGTCGGCCCACGGCGCAGCGTCACGAAGATCCGGTCTTCTGAGCGATCCAACGGTCGAGCGCTGATGAGCCTTTCGAGCCGCCTAAGAATCAGCGGAGGAATTGGCACTTCACGCATCCGGTGCCCTTTACCAAGGATGCGAAGATGCGCCTGTCGGCCGGATCGAACGATGTCAGTCGGGGTTAGCTGCGTAAGCTCCTGCAGACGTAACCCGCAATCACCAAATGTTCGAATGATGAGCTTGTCTCGCTCGGTCGGAAGTCCACTTTCCATCGCATCCAGTTCCTCCCGCGTTAGCACGTCTCTCAACGGTTTCGACAGACGCGGAAGCTGCGGCTTGGCTTGCACGATCTCGCCGACACGGCTAGCCCACGTGAGCATTTGGCGCACCGGCCGAACGTAACTGTGCACGGTGTGCTTGGAGATGACGTGGCCACGTGGATGGCGCTGGTGCAGGGACGACGTAAATCGGTCGATGGCCCGACCATCTAGCGCCTCAAGACTTGTTATGCCCGCATCAGTGCACCAGCCCAGGAAGACGATGCGCAGGGGATAGCCATAGCATTTGTCGAGGGTGCGAGGGGAGAGGCCACGTGCCGCGCAGTGGGCGAGGTAGTCCTCAACGAGAAGATGCAGCGGAGATTGCCGGCCGGCAGAAGAAAGAGCGACAGCCATGATCTGGCCTCACTGTGAACAGATTGATGCATTCAGAATAACCCCGTCCAAGGCGAAACCTGGTGCACAGCACCATCCGCCTGGGTGAAGTCTTGTGTAACTCTAAGGCAGGTCGAAGGGTCGCGAAATTGCTCGAAGAGGGGCGAAATCCTTTACGGGACAACGAAAAGTGCCCCTCGCAGGATTCGAACCTGCGACCAACCGCTTAGAAGGCAGTTTGCCTAATCGTTGCCCTCCTCGTAACCCGTTTCGAGTTCAACCACACCATCTGCGTTTCGAAGTCTGGTGCTCAACACCATCCGCGTGTACCGATTACCTGCTGGTCGTCGACAGTCGCCGACGGCGCTGATGTTACGACGACACTCCGGTTGGTTGCCGACAGTTCAACCCAACCCTTCGACGTCACCCATGATGAGCGCATCAATGGCTTGTCGGGCTGGGACGCGGGAGAACGTATGGGCAATCAGGTCGAGCGACTTGGCAGCGATGGGTCTTCCTGCCAGAGCCGCGCTAATTGTTGCCGGACTCAGTCGAGACTCGCGGGCCAGGTCCGAGGCGGACCACCCTCGTCGGACCATTTCGAATCGCAGCCTGCCGGCGTGGACGATGACGCTCATAGCTGGTCCGCCGACGCCACCACGGGTGGTACGCCGTGTTGCGGAGTGCCCCCCGTTTCTGGGTACATTGCCTCTCGTCGGCTCCGTCAAGAGCCGCTCCGAATCACGAACCTCTCTTCACGTTAGGCCGTCGCATAAACAGGAAGTCATGTGTCGGCGATCTGTTACGGGCTCGTCAATTCACTCCTTGAGAACCCTGAACAAGTTACCGGTACCCTTTGACCAGTAGTTAGGCCCGGGAGGGATGGTGGCGAAACAAGCCTTGGGACGCCGCATCGGGACTTGTCGGTGCGTGAAGGAGACGGCGAACACCCCGATGCCTGCCCACGACCTTTACACCTCGACGCTCATACCAAACCATCGGGGCACCGCCCTGCGCTCGTAATATTGGCCAGTTACCAACGACCGAAGAGACCGATGACCTCCAACTTCTCGCCCCTAGGTTCAACTTGGCGCAAGTGGGATCTTCACGTCCACACTCCCGACTCGATCGTCCAAAAGTACGACGGCCCCGACCCCTGGGACCGGTTCCTGACCGAGATAGAACGTCTCCCTCCCGAGATCGGCGTTCTCGGAATCAACGACTACCTGTTCGTTGATGGCTACCGACGAGTCCTCCAGGAGTTCCAGGCGGGCCGGTTTCCGAATCTCCAGGCCCTCTTCCCGGTTGTGGAACTCCGGCTCAGCCAGTTGGTCGGCGTGGGCGACGAATGGAACCGCATCAACTATCACGTCATCTTCGAGGAACAGTTCGACCCCGACGTGATCGAGGCCCAGTTCATCAACGGCCTGTCTGCCAAGGCGGTCCTCGTGCCTGGCGAGGCGGATACCCCTTGGTCGGGAATCTTGAATCGACAAGGGCTCAACAGCTTCGGCCAGACAATTCGGGCGAGCCTCCCCGAAGACCACCGGGCCAGGCACAACGAGAGCGACCTCGCGTTGGGTTTCAACAATTTTCTGGTGAGTCGCGACGCAGTTGAGGAATTGCTGCGCCACTCAGCCCTACGCGATCGAACGGTTACGGCCATCGGAAAGGCTGAATGGAGTGCGATGCGGTGGCGCGATCAATCCATTGCCACCAAGAAGGATCTCGTGAACAAGGCAACAGTGATATTCACAGCTGCCGAATCCCCTGATCACTATGCGAAGAGCAGGACCTCATTGGTGGATCAGGAGATCAACAGCCACCTCCTCGATTGCAGTGACGCCCATACATGGTCGGATAGTGGCGAGAAGGATCGACTTGGAAACTGCTCGACATGGATCTGTGCGCAGCCAACACTTGATGGGCTGCGTCATGCGATCACCGAATTCGATCACCGGGTGTTCGTCGGCGACTGTCCTCCAAAGCTTGAAGCGGTTCGCTTACGCCCCGCGGACCATCTTCGGAGTATCCGTATCACCAAGTCCGATGACGCTTCGCCGACCACTCCTCAGCTATTTGATGTCCACGTACCACTCAACCCAGGATTTGTCGCGATCCTTGGCAATAAGGGGAAGGGAAAGAGCGCTCTCCTTGATACGATCGCCCTTGCCGGAGACTGTACGACAGAAGACGATTTCACATTCCTCAGTCGGGACCGGTTTCGGAATCCGGCTGAGAACCGCGCGAAGGAGCATCAGGCAAGTCTTTCTTGGTGTGACGGTACAACCACCACGAGACGACTGGATGACCATGTCAGCTCCGCGCGGCCTTCTCGTCTGACCTACATCCCGCAACGACTCTTGGATGATATTTGCAGTTCCGATCCTGGCGAACCGTCCGTACGGTTCGCCCGCGAGCTGGGAACGGTGCTGTTTGCTCATGTGCCTCAAGCAGATCGGCTGGGCCAGCAAAGCTTGGAAGAGTTGATTGCGGAACGCTCGCGCGCAATCGATGCACGCATGGATGCGCTGAGATCGGAACTATCGACAACGAATCGACAGATCGCCGAAATGGAGCAACGAATGCTTCCAGCCAATTGTAGTCGGCTGGAGACAACGCTGACGCAGTTGGAGACACGGCTCAGTGAACTAGTTACAAGCGAACCCGCGATCCCGCCGATTGTTGACACCGACGCAAATCCTGAAGCCTCCGCGGTAGTAGAGGCCCTCAAGCTCCGCCGAGACGGCCTGGCGGCCCAAATCGCAACGTTGCGATCAGAAGATTCCACGGTGGCGCGAAACATCGATGCTGGTGAGCAGCTCAAGATCGACCTGGGTACTCTCCATGAGCAGTGGGATGTGTTTGCGACTACGAGTGATGAGCGATTGAGACAGCTCAGTCTCACCCTCGCGGACGTTGCCTCGCTCACGGTCGAAACAGCGCCCATTGATGAGATCGTTATACGAGCACGTCAACGACGAACCGCGATTGCGGCGAGCATGGCAGCAGACGTCGAAGGCACTGTCGGTAAGGCGCTTGCCGACGTGGAGTCGGAGCTGCACGACGCAGAAGAGCGCCTTGATGAGCCGGCGCGGCTTCGGGCTGAGGCTGTGGCGACGCATAGTCGTTGGGCCGAGGAATGTCGAAAGGTTCGCCAAGGGAGCGATTCCAATCCTGGCATCGTCGGCGTTCGTCAGCAGCTCGACGATCTGGAACAGATTCCCGAGCATCTTGCCGCGCTCAAGACCAACCGACAGGGTCTTTCCTCGCGAATTCATGCGTTGTTTCTCGACAAGGTGGCCATCTACGAAGAGCTGTACGAACCAGCGCGCCGCTTCATCGATCAACATCCTCTGGCGGAACTTTGCCAGCTCTCTTTCGGCGCCGACCTTCGTGAGACTGGCTTCGAAGATCGTTTGTTCGACATTCTGAGCCGACAAGCCGTCGGGACGTTTGCGGGACGGGCAGAGGGATCCGCTCAGCTTCGCGATCGGCTCGACAACATCAACTTTCTCGATGCAAGCGCAATCGACTCGTTCCTCTCGGACCTAGACATGGCCCTTCACGAGGACCGACGTGTTGCTCCGCCGGTGTCCGTTGATCTGGCTGCCGGACTTCGAAAGGGTCACACCGTGTCCGAGTTGTATGACCTCGCATTTGGCCTGTCCTACCTTGAGCCGCACCATTCTCTGCGCTACCGCGATACGGAGCTTGACCACCTATCGCCTGGAGAGAAGGGAACAATCCTTCTCATGTTCTACCTTCTGGTCGATCCGAGTCGAAGCCCACTGCTCCTCGACCAGCCTGATGAGAACCTGGATAATCAAACTGTCAAGGATCTTCTTGTTCCGGCGATCAAGGAAGCTGCTGCAAGACGCCAGCTGCTTGTGGTGACACACAATCCGAATGTTGCGGTCGTGGCTGACGCAGATCAGTTGATTGTGGCCGAGCGCGATGGATCCCGATTTGTGTACTCAAGCGGTGCAATCGAGGACACACCCATCAATACAGATATCGTCGATGTCCTTGAGGGGACATGGCCAGCATTCCAGAACCGCCGCGTCAAGTATCAGGCTCCGAACGCCTAGGCGTGATAGTCCTCAAAGCGGAGTAAGCGTGCGACAGCAGAAGTCCTCAGCTACTGGCAGCCTGGGTGTCACTCAGGTGGCGTATGCCGTCCAGAAGAAGCTTGGTTGGTTGTTCCGGGAGCAACCGAAAGAGGACTTTGGGATAGACGCACACGTCGAGGTGGCCGACGGTGAAGCCGTCGAGGGCAGGTTGCTCGCATTGCAAATCAAGACCGGGCCATCATTCTTTCGCGAGCGGGGTGACGGTGGCTGGTGGTTCCGACCCGACAGTAGTCACGTGCGCTACTGGGTCAATCACTCTCTTCCGGTCGTGATTGTCCTCGCCGACCTTGAGAGCGAACGGTGTTTCTGGGAACTCATGAATCCGTCGTCACTGGTAAAGACATCCGGTGGAAACTGGAAGGTGCTGATTCCCGAAGTACATCTGCTCGACGAATCCGCCAAACAGGTTCTGCGCGAAGCCGCCGAGGGTGATCCCTACGTTCTGCGGATCCGCGAACTTCAGCTCGCTCGCCCTTGGTTGGAGTTGTTGAACCAAGATCAGCGGCTCGTCGTTGACATTGAAGAGTGGGTAAACAAGACATCTGGGCGCGGCTCCATCATCCTCGGTGTCGATCGAGAGGATGGGGACGGTCCGTTCCCACTCGCAAGGTGGGATGTCTTCCTGGGCGTCTCCAGCTATGCCGAAGTCGTGCCACGGCTTTTCGCTTGGGCGGAAGTCACGCCTCACGAAGAGACCTATGACGATGCCGATCAGGATGCCTTCGAAGATGAGTGTGTTGTTGTCGATGGCGAAGGGGATCGGTTCGAGACTGAGGAATACTCAGAGTGGGCGGCACGGAGAGCAGAGCACCTGCCGAGATTGCGCCCGTACGCGAACGAAGCCGGTGAAATCGATCGATGGCGGCTGGAGCTAACCCTGAACGAACTGGGGGAGGCATTCCTCCTCGTGGACCGGTTTGCCAGCAGGGGCGAGCAGCTATTGACGCCTTGATCGCCAACGACCACGTCGGCGTCCGCTGCCGGCGGCCTGGTCGATTGGTTGGAACGTGATCGGGTCCCAAACGCTGCCGCCTAGCGGGTGCTCGGCATTTCGGGAATCTGCGGACGCCTGGAGCTACCGTATTCGATGTGCAGACAATCGGTCCGGGCGAATCGGTCGAAGGCGATGTCACCGTCGAGGACCACCTCCTCCTCCTGAGTCAGGTCAAGGGCGGGGTGACAGTTCCCGCCGACACCTCCTTTGAGGTGCGCGGAACCGTCAACTGCGGCATCACCGTGGACCCAGGAGGCCGGGTCCTCCTCTATGGAACCTGTGACGGTGGGCTCACGAACAACGGCGAAGCCGACATCTACGGAACGGTGATCGGCGGCATCCACGGCAACGGGCAGACCCGGGTGTCGGGGGGTGGTCTGATCGATGGAGTCCGGGGCCGCGAGTTGGACTGGGAGCCCACCCCCCTGACCAACGAGGCTGCGGGGGAGGGGAACATCCTGATCAATCACGCCCTCAACGTGGGCGGCGCCGGCGGAGTGACCGTCATCGGAGCTGAACTGGTCGAGACCCCCATGGTCGTCGAGGGCCACCAGGAGATCCGGGGGGCAGCGATTGCCGGAGTCCACGTTCCTGCCGATGCCTGGCTGACCCTGAACGGAACTGTCCATGGCGGCCTGACAGTCGATCCTGGAGGCCATGTCGTGATCCACGGATCCTGTGTCGGCGGGCTCACCAATGATGGGGAAGTCGACGTCTTCGGCGTGGTGTTCGGGGGGATCTCGGGCAGCGGGCAGACCCGAGTCGACCCCGATGCCACGGTCGACCTCGTCAAGGGTCGAGACCTCGGATGGGACAGCGCGGCATCCTCCGACGCCTGAAAAAGAGCCCGTCAACGGGCTTGATCCGGGTATGCACTCGACCGGGGGTATCAATTGAATACCCTCGCCGTGTACTTCTCCCACTCACCACTTACTGATTTCGTGCGTAAAACCCGCCAGCCAGCCCCTCGTTGGCTCGGGTATTGTGAATACCCTCGGTTACCGCACCCCACCCGCACAACGTGCATATGTATATGCGACTGGGGTGCGGTAACACAGAGGGGCTGGCTGGCGGGTGGAAATCATTTTTTTGTAAGTGGTGAGTGTTGGGAAATTCAAAAGTCGGGGGATGCGGAGCGATCGAGATTGGCAAGGAGTGTGAGCGATCGCAGGAGCGAAGACACATTGTGAGAGAGCGAAGCAAATGATTGGAAAAGGATGGAAAAGGATGAGATGGACGGAACGATCTCTCCAACTATCCCCCGAACCCCCTTTCACCCTCTCTTCCTCCGCCCATCTCTAATTCATGAATGACTTACTTTTCTGAGTCGGGACCGCCACCTCCAAAAGACGGCCACGCTGAGATGATTGATCTGAAGGTCTGATGCCACGAGCACCGGGGGGCAAACCGCAGATCACACCCAGGGATCGGGAGATCCTGGCGTGGATCGGCCGGCACGGCATCGTCACCCCGGATCAGGTCGCCCGGCGCTTCTTCGTCAGGCCCGACGGGGAGGTAGGGCGGCGGGCCGCCTATCGCAGGGTGGACGCCCTGATTTTCCTCCGTCTGCTCCGCAGAGACCCGACACCCTTCTGGCGGGGACCGAAGGTGCTCCGGGTCACCTCGCTCGGCGTCGAGTTCGGTGAGATTGGGGTCCGACCGGCACGCCTGGTCGAGCCAGAGCTACGCCACTCGCTGGCCCTAGTCGATCTGACCGAGGAGCTGGCGGCAGCCAACAAGGGCTCGGTCCTGCGAACCGAGCGGGAGATCCGGACGGAGCGCTGGCACTCTCGCCAGGACGGCCGGGTCCGGCCGGGCAAGGGCCGGACCGCCGATGGCGAGCTGATCCTCAAGAGCGGCAAGACGGTTGCCATCGAACTGGACCTGACTCCCAAGCGGAGCAAGGACTTCGAGAGGATCCTCAGGTCGTACCGCCAGGAGCGGTACGACCTCGTTTGGTGGTACGTCGTCCCCAGCGCCGTGGCACGGGTCCGCAAGCTGGTGGCGGACAACCGCTGTGACGACTTCATCGAGATCCGACCGTGGGATGAAGCGGACGGGACCAGCCGCCTGTAGCAGCAAATCCATGTGGGGATCATTGGGGTTCCTCTGAGGCGTTCCTGCGACGGGTGACCCTGCCAGCCTGCCCGCCGGAGCTACAAGCCCTTCGCTTCGCCTCGTCTTCGACTCGGGGCTTTCCGCTCCGGCGAGCAGCCCGGCTAATCGGGTCCCGTCGCATCCACGCCTCGGAGGAACCCCAATGAAGAAGCCCACCACTTGCAGGTTCTGCAGCTCCACTGACGTCCCTGCGGACCTCATCCGCATCCGCATGTGCGACCTCTGCTGCAAGAGGGGGATGGACCTCTTGTTCGCCGAGGTACGCCGAATCCGAGCTGCTCGTCGGCGTCGCCTCATTCGCCGCCTCCGCCGCATATTGAACGGCCGGGCGTGATGAGTGGCGCTTCAAGCGCCCCACTCATCGCTGGCAAGCGGGAGGTCTGATGACCTCCCACGCGCGCTCGGGAGGAGGTCCCTCCGGGGGATCTGATGACGGCCGCTCTCACTCTGGTGAGACCGACCGCGGGTGATTGTGAGGCCACCCGGCGTTCGCCATTGGCTCGGCTCCTGACGGTCGGACGCGCCCACGGCCAGGCCGGACGACTCTGTCTGTCAAGCCGCTCTGCGGCTCCTCCACTTCGTTGCGGCCCTTTGGGTGACAGCGTCGTCCGTCCTGGCGGGCAGCACCCATCGGGTGCATGGCACCCGAATTTCTCACCAGGAGAACGCAGATGGCTATTTCGTACCGGCTCAGGTTCGAGGATCACGACCTTCTAGCGATGGAGGGATGGGACGAAGTGATCGATGCCAAAGAGGACGCCCTCGCAGCGTTTGAGTACGTCGTCCTGGACCCAGACCTTGAGATTGGCTCGGTGTATGTCACCGAAGTCGATGGTGATGAGGAGCGGGTGATCGCTGCCCACGCCTTCGTCGATGAATCCACGGGTGACCCCACGATGACCGCCATCGAGAACGAGGGCTACAACGGTTGGACGAATCGCGAGACGTGGGCGGTGATGCTCTGGATCGACCTGGACGCCGTTGCGGACATGGTTGCCGACCGACTCACGGTGGACGAATCGCAATGGACACTGAACTTGCCGTTTCCGAGGAGGATCAAGGCGGCAGACGTCGTCAAGGACTACGTGGTCACGCTGCTCGATCCAGACGAAGGACTCATGAACGATCGTGACCGGTGGCTGATGGCGACGGATGTGGGGTCGCTCTGGCGGGTGAACTGGGAGGAGATCGCCGAGCACTGCTTGGAGTTGCTGGACGAGGCGGGGAAGCCTTCGCACATCTGAATCTGTGAGTTCGCTGATCCGGGTCTTCCCCAGCCGTCACAAGAGTGTTGCGAGGCGGCCTGACGCACCCCTGGAGGCGCACTCTTGATCCATGGACTGCCGATCCCCTCAAGAGGGTCGGCGAAGCACGGTCCGCGGCAGCGGATAGCGCCATGGCAACGACCAATGTGCCCCGCCCGGTCCAGGTCCATAACGTCGACCATGGGAACGCCCTCGCCCTCTTCTTTGCCGCGGCAATCGTCGCCGCCGGGTTGCCCGGGGCGCTGATCGGCGCCCTCCTTGCAGCGGCCGTGTGGCATGTGACCAGGCCGGATATCGTGACCAGGTGGTTGATCGCCAGCCTTGGTGTGGCCACGGTGGCGGGCCTTCACTCGGCCCTCGCCATCGCCTGGCCATGGCGTGCCCTTGCACGCATCTGGCTGCCGACGTTTGGCCCTGCTCTGACCCCCCACGCCGTCGTCACGTCGATACCCGTCGAGGTACTTGCCGGGCCGGCCTTCCTCGTCCTCTTCCAGACCGGCCTCACGTTTTGGGGCCGGACCATCCATGGCCAGGAATGGGCGAGGTATAAGGAGATGGACAGTCGGCGCAAGGCGTTGGACCGGCGTTGGGAGGGACCAACCAGTGACGCCGCTACCGCCCCCGCTTCCACGGGGGCTGGCATCGAACTCGGCGTCGACGCCCAGAACCGGCAGCCCTTCGTCATCGCTCCCGGCGAGCTTGCTCAACACGTGTTCATTCCCGGCGGGTCGGGCTCGGGTAAGACCACGACGCTGTTCCGGCTCGCTGACGGCGCCCTTGCCAGCGGCTACGGGGTGGTCATCGTGGACTGCAAGGGCTCCGGGCTGGGCGGGCCAGCCCGTGATCTGACGACCCGGCACCACGTTCCGTTCACAATCGTCGATCCCCACGATCGCAAGACCGTGGGGTACAACCCCTGCTCGGGCGAGCCCGCCGCCGTCGCCAACAAGATCATCGGCGCGTTCACCTTCACGGGCGAAGCCGAGATCTACAAGCACGTGGCTATGGAGGTGATCCCGGTCATCTGCCGGGCGCTCAAAGCTTCGAAGACGCCGATCACCCTCGACGAGATCTACGAATCGCTCAACCGGGGCGGTCTATCCCGGCTCGGCCGTAAGGACGGCGCCGAGGAGTACCGCGCCAGACTCGAGGATTTGGAGGAGTCGGGCGGGATCGGCGCCGCCGGATACGCCGGGCTGCAGCGGCGGCTGGGGGCTCTTATGGAAGGGACGTTCCACGACATCTTCCGGAAGACGCCCGCGCTCAACTGGAAACGCCAGCTCCAGACGCCCCACGTCACGTGCCTGTCGTTGTCGGCGACGGCGGCGGGGGAAGACGTCGAACTCTTCGGGCGCGTCATTACCCAGGATCTCAAACAAGTCTGCGACGACCGGATGCGGGCCATCGAAAAGGGAGAAGCCGTCATCCCGGTCCTCGTGATCTACGACGAGTTCGCCGCCCTCCGGGAAGCCACCCAGATCGTCGACCTCCTGCTCCAGGCGCGCCAGGCGAGAGCGCCACTGGTGGTCGCCACTCAGTTCCTCCCCGAGGAGCCGGCGATCCGCAAGCCGCTCATGGCGGCCGGGATTCTTCTCGTCCACCGGCTCGAAGCCGAGGACGCGGAGCCGGTGGCGGCACAGTTCGGGACCCGCACCGCCACCGAACTCACCTCCCAGATTGACTTCGAGACCGGCACCAGCCAGAAAGGCTCGGTCCGCATGGTCGACCAGTACAACGTCCACCCCAACGATCTCAGGGAGCTACCGGTTGGCATGGCGGCCGTCTACGTCCGCCCATCCAACCGGCGAGCCCTGGTCAAGGTGCACCGGACGTAGGGAAAGGGGAGGGGGCCATCGCAACGTCGAAGCCGCCACCGGCTGGGGACGGGACGCCGAAGAAGGCGACCTCGCGGACCCGCAAATCCCCGGCGTCGAAGTCCGGCTCGCCACCGGCTGACTGGCCAGCGCCCGTGTCGGGCGCCGTCCTGGCACCTCGCGACGAGCCGGCCGGCCAGTCACCGCCAGCCAAGCCACCGGCCGGTTGGCCGGAATCACCGCCGGACGCCGTCGTTGCGCCCAGCCGCCCTCCAGCCGCCGCCCGCCCGCCGTCCGGCCGGGCGGGATCGGCGGACTCCGGCACCAACCGAGGGCGCCGCAGCCAGCTCGTCCGCGATCCTGGGGACCGCGACGGCCTCCCGTACGAATACAACGACGGCACCGCCTGGCTCAGGACCGGCTTCACCCGTCACGGCTGGGCGATCGTTGCCGGGCTGGTCTTCGGATGGACGGGCGCATGGCTCATCCTCTGGGGGGCCGCTGTCGGGATCGTGCTCGGGATCCTCGTGGCGGTCGGGCTCATCCTCAGCAGCGGCGTCGCCCACGACCTCCTCAACCTCAACACCGGTCAGGCGATCACCTTCATCGGCGTCCTGACCGGAGCTGCCCTCGGCCTTGCTGGCGGTGCGCTCGCCGTCATCGACCTCTTCTTCCTCAACCGCCCCTTCGAGTCGATCATCTCGATCGGCATCGGTTTCATCATCACCATCATCATCGTCGTGCTCCAGGCGTCATACGAGCGTTTCGGCCTACGGCTACGCGGCTATCGCCGCTTGAGCCGTGGCGAAGTGCGCCGGATCGCACCGCTCATCAAAGTTGTGGCTGATGCTCTCGATTTGCCGTCATTGCCCCGCTTAGCGATGGCCGATACCCCGATTCCGAATGCCTGGACCCATATGCGCACCATCGTCTTGACGACTGGGCTTCTCCAAACCCTCGATGACGGCGAGCTGCAAGCGGTGCTGGCGCACGAGCTTCACCACTGGGCCAAAGGTGACTCCGTCGGACTCCATGCCGTCACCGCTGCGGCATGGCCCATCGCACTCACCTACACAATCGGGATGTGGCTTGCCGGGCAAAACCCCAAGGCTCAGGAAGCCGGGATGTCACCTCCCCGCTCTTTCCTTGCCCTGATCGGGTGGCTGTTTGCCTGGCCAGCGTTTCTGATTACCAAGTACGTGATTGTTCCGGTCACCGCGACCAGTCAGCGACGCTACGAGTACGAAGCCGATGCTGCTGCTGCCCGCATCGGCCTCGCGGGTTCGCTCGCTACAGCCTTGACCAAGCTCAGCGCGTTCGAAAGTGGCCGCACGTCGTGGGAAGAGGCGATGCAAGCAACGCATCCTCCGGTTGAGTTGCGCATCGAGGCGCTGCAGCCAGCCGCTCCCGACGACTGGCAGTACCAGGAAGAGGAGCTGCTCGGCCCGACTGGGCGTGAGGTCCGCCGCCTGTTCTTCGGGCTCCGACCCCGCCGGTAAAGACGGGGTGGGAGCCGTGATCTACGCCCTCCGCCGGAAGTCCCGGAGGTTCCGGTACTGGCGGTAGAGGTTGCCTGCACCAGCGAGGTAGAGCGCCACGCATGCCCACATCGCACCGACGACGGTGCGTTGTGTTGGCCACGTTGCGAATGAGATTGCCCCGACGTACGCCCATTCCGTCCCGATGACGGCGAGTTGAAACGTCAGGATCCACGACCAGCGCCACGCCGGTGTGCATGCAGCGGCTCCGGCAAGAAGCACGGGCCAGATCCACCAGAGTTGCAGCAGGCCACTCGCATTCATTGCGAGTGGAACAGCAACGAGTGCCAACCACGGGCGGTCTCGACGTTGTGTCCATGCAACCTGTGTCGTGGCTAACGGGCGTCGCATTGTCGACGCATCGATGAGTCCAACTGTTGATCTGATCACGCCGCCTACTGTCGTCACGTCATTGCCCTCAGCACCATCAGTGCACAACATCAGCATGTGCTTAGCTCGCGCTTGATCCGTAACGTCGGCGTTGCGAAATACACGTCGCACACGCGACTTATCGCGAGCGATGTCGAGAAACGCGCAGCAACTTTCGAGTTGTTCTGTTTGCGTATTCAGTTCGTGCCGTATCTGGCATAAACGCGTCTGACCCATTCGTACTCGCTGTTCAGCGTGATCGGTTGTTCAACCGACGGACTGATTCTCTTTGCATCCCCGACCGTTCCTCCTCCGCAGTCCCGCCTGCTTTCAACGCACCCTGCCAGATTCCTCGCTTGATTGCTGCAAGCCCAAGACATGCTCGCTTCGCTCGGGCATTGCAGCCCGCTCGTCATCTGGCTTTCCGGTTGCGTCGCATTCGAAACTACGGAGGACATCACGATGACGGAGACCACCAAGGCGAACATTCTCGACCGGTTGACGGAGGGGATCACGAAACTCACCAGCTCGGATCGCTGGCAGGACTGGCTCACCATGCAGAGCCGGTTCCACAACTACAGCTTCAACAACACACTTCTCATAATGGCGCAGCGTCCCGACGCCACTCGTGTCGCCGGCTACAACGCATGGCGCAAGCTCGACCGCTTCGTCCGCAAGGGCGAGAAGGGCATCTGGATCCTCGCACCGATGATCTACAAGGTCGATGGTGGCGACGAGCCCACTGACGAGGCCACCCGTGTCCTTCGGGGTTTCAAGCCAGTTCCGGTCTTCGACTTGTCGCAAACGGATGGGCAGGATCTGCCGACCGTGTGCACACGACTCGATGGTGAGGATGAAGCCGGACTGTTTGCGCAGCTCCGCACTGTTGCTATGACGCTCGGGTTCACTGTCGAGGACACTGACGAGCTGCCAGAAGGCGTCAACGGCGACTGCAACCATGACAAGCACCGCATCCGAGTCCGAGCGAGCAACTCGCCTGTCCAGCGAGTAAAGACGCTTGCGCACGAGCTTGGTCACGGATTGCTACACGAACAGTTCGACAGCCGGTCACTCGCCGAGCTGGAAGCCGAGAGCGTTGCCTTCATCGTTTGTGCCAACAACGGCATCAACTCGGACGACTACACCTTCGGGTATGTCGCAAACTGGGCTGGTGGCGCCGACGAGGCAGTTGCCGAAATCAAGGCTTCAGGTGGACGGATCCAGCGTGCCGCTGATCACATCCTCGCCGCAATGAGTGGCGAGGAGTTGGTGGAGGTGGCATAACGCTTATCGCCTTGAGAATCACCCGTCACTGCCTGTCGCCTGGCGCGAATCCCACCACCCTTCGGCGGGTGGGCTCGCCCAGCCAGGCGGTGACGGTGTCGATTTCGATGGAGACGTGATCGTCACCTTCCTGAAGGAGGAGGGCCGCTCGGCTCAGCAGCTTGCGGCAGTCCCGTTCGAGTTGGCGCACTCCCGGTGCATCAGGATTCCGACTCACCAGGACTTCCAGGACATCAGCCGGGATACTGACGTCATCGTCCGTGAGGCAGTACGAGTCGCGCAGCCGGGGCAAGATGTAGCGGGACAGAATGACGAGCTTCTCGTCGTCGGTGTATGCGGGAAGCTCGATGACTTCGAACCGGTCACGCAATGCTGGGTGAACTGTCTCAAGATCATTCGCTGTTCCGATGATCATCAACTCAGAGAGATCGAACGGAATGTCCAGGTAGTGGTCACGGAAGCTGGTCGACTGCTCGGGGTCGAGCAACTCAAGAAAGACATCTGCGGGGTTCGCGCCGTCGTGTTGTGTTCCAGTCTTCTCCAGTTCGTCGAGTCGTAGTACGCCGTCGAGCGCACCGAGTCGAACGACTGCATTCATGACTGCACCAACACGAGCGCCCACGTAGGTCTGATGAAAACCCCGCAGTGTTTGCGCGTCCGAGAACCCGCCCAAGGAGATGGACTCCATCGGCCTGCCGAGACCCTTGGCAATGGATCGAACCACCGTTGTCTTGCCGACACCCGGAGGTCCAACCAGGCACAGCGCAAGCCCATCCCCGGACGGCCGTCCCGATTGTGCCCGGCGCTGGTTGACAGCGACGTACTCAAGGATCGCCTGTTTTGCCACGTCCATCCCGTAGTGCGCTGCATCAAGTTCATTGCGCAGCGTCTGCAAGTCCACCGGACGTGAGACGCGCTCGTTCCATGGGAGCGAGCAAATCAGTTCAAGTCGTTTGCGGTTCCGCTGGGACGATGAGTCTGCTGAGTCACTAGGCCACGCGCTCTCGACGACGACGAGGTCGTCCTCTAGTTGTGCGCGTATTTCCGGCGGCATTCCGATCGAATCGAGTCGCCCGCGTAACACTTGGCCAGTTGGCACCGCCTTCGGTTGCCACGGTTGCACCTCCGGGGTCACATCCTGACTTGCATAGTCGTCCTCGGCTCGTACGGACTGTTCTGACATCGGGTGATCTCGCAGATAATCCTGGCGATCCTCTGGGTCGATGATGAACTCCGTGCGCGTCCACGGATCAATCATCAACGTCACGTCATCCTCGATGTTCGTGATCAAGCTCAGCCCAGATACTTCAGTGACGGTGAGCGCACGCCAATCTGGCCTGTGCTCCACCGCCTCTTGCAGTGCGTCGTCTCTGGATATGTGCCAAATCGGCAGCGTGATGCGCTGAATGCCATCGGCATCGTCGACATCAAACCGGAGAATTGAGTCCAGCGCGACTTTCGCCGCTGGCGATGCATCCGCAGATACAAGTACTTGCACGTCGCTCCGGGCGACTGCGCCAAGGACCCACTCGCTCGCCGAAATGTCAGCCGACGCAATCGCCATGCCTAAAGACATTGATGCCTGAGGGTCCGCGTGCCGTGGTCGCGGCAGGTGAGCTCGTGCGAACCGCCGTCGGGCAGATCTGTCGATCTTGTACTCAGACGGTGTCCATGGATCGATGACGACCATGACGGGGTCGTTTTCGTCGTCGTCGATGTTGGCGACCAAGCCGCCTCCGTCGACTTCCAGAACGAGGAGTCTCTGCCACTCCCGATTGCGCCGCAGCGCCTTACGCAGTGAATCAGAACCGGGGTCTAGCCACACTGGCAGGATGGTCCGCTCCTTGGTGCCCAGCCCGTAATCGACGGTGAAATGCAGAAGGTCGCTCTCGGTCCCCTGTCTCGGCACCGATGTATCGCCAGACGGGGTGCCGAGAGCAATAACGCTGCTCCGAGCAAACACGCTCAAGACCCGATCCTGCGGAGAAAATCCAGCTTCGGCGACTGCCAGCTCCAACTCCGTCACATCGTCGAGGTGGTTGCTGGCCTGGTCCTTCGCCATTCAAGCCTCCTCTCTACCTCGGTCTGAACAGCCTTTCACCAAGTGGGGGCTTCCCGCTTGCTTGGTCCTTGGAACGTCAATTGGCTCGAACCTCGGCTGGTCGTCCAATCGAGTGCGTCCCCGACGGGCTTCATTCCTAACCGCTCCCTAACCATCTCCGGTTCGGCACGTCGAGCGTGCCACGGGGCCGCACCGATGCAAAGGCGGTCCGAGCCTCCACTTCGTTCCGGTACTCCCGGCCTCCGGCGTTCCTTGCATCCGTGCATCCACCCCGTGGTGTCTCCGCGCTAACGAACCCGAGAGGGAAGAGAGCTGAGAGACATGACATACACCGTCGAAGACATCACTGAAATGATTCACCATCACCTCGTTCTGTCAGTTGACAGCGACGACCAGGCCGACTCGAACCTCTGCCAACTTGTTGCCCATATCGCGCAGCTGCGCACGCATCCGTTGTTGCGCGATGCGGAATGGTGGGTCTGTGACACGTGCGGCTGTTCCGTCGAGTCCGGAGTTCTTGCCGAAGATGGCAGCAACTTCACAGCTGATGGTGGTTTCTACTGCTCCGACTGCATCCCGGGTAGAAGCAACGACTCATAATCTGCCCATCAGTGGCCGACGCATGCAAGGCACTCGCCTTAGGGGTCGGCGTCCAAAAGGGATCGGCGTCGCTCCGCCCGTAGGTCGTTTGACCGGTCCTTGTCGACCAACTCACGAATGAGCGCCGACATCGTGAGATGACGATGGGCGGCTTTGAGCCGCAGGTGGTTGATCTGTTCGGCATCGAGCATCACGTGAACGGAGCGAAGAGGGGAAGCCACCCACCAAGGCTACGGATGGCCGCAAAGTGGCCCATTACAGACCATTGTGAGTGCAAATACACCGCACTGGACTTAGGCCCCTTTTGTAGAGTCCGCCGTCGTTCCTCGGTCCCCCGCGGGTAGCGGTCCCAAGGAGAACGCAGCCGATCATCGAGGGACAAACCGTGGAAGACCAGTCACCCCAGCGTCCACGCCGCCGTGCTCGGTTACTCCTAGTCGCCACTGCCTTGGGTCTGATTCCTTCGACCGTCGCCGCCGTCTCTCATCCGCTGACGGCCGCTGCGAGCGGCTACAGCACGAGCGTTACAAATGATTCCCCGACTGTCTACTACCGGCTTGATGAGAGCGGCTGCTGTACGGCAGCCGACAGTTCCGGCAACGGTTACAGCGCTACGTACGCGGGTGTCAACGTTACGTACAACACGTCCAGCGCTCTCGCGAGTGATTCCGATCACGCAATCACTCTGGACGGTCAGTCGGGTGGCAGCGGAATGCTCACCGGATCGGATTCGATGCTTCCTGGCGGATCCTCCCATCGCACGGTCGAGTTTTGGTTCAACACCACCTATAACAGCAACCAGGCAGTTATTGGATGGGGCAACAACGGTACGACAACCGGCGGGTTCGATATCAACTTTCTTGGCTCCACTGTGGACAAAATTCGCCTCTCCACAGACTGGACCAACAACTATTTGGATTTCCAACCCAACATCAACATCTATGACGGCAACTGGAATCTCTTCGACCTGACTTTTGATGGCACAAACGTCGACCTCTACCTCAACGGTCAGGAAGTCGGTACGGGCACTCTGCCCTCGACGCCGAACACCACCGTGCCGGGGTACGGCCTGTACATCGGCAACAACGAAGCGCCTGGTTCGAGCTTCATTGGAAGTATGGACGAGGTGGCGATCTACCCAACAGCTCTGTCTGGTTCCCACATCGAGGGCCATTGGCTTGCAGCGGCGGGAGCGAGTTGCCAGAGCGCACCATCCTCGGCATATGGCGGCGCTGTCGCCGCCGATTCGCCGCTCCAGTACTACCCGCTCAGCGAATCCAGTGGCACGCTAGCTAACGACTACTCCGGTAACTGCCAAGACGGAGCCGTCGCTGGCGCCGCTACACGAAGCAGCTCTGGCCCATCCCTCACCGATTCATCTGGATCTGTTACAGGGAACCTTGACAACACTCCGCTCACAGGTACAGGTGCCGGCTTGCCCAGTGGCTCTTCCCATCGGACACTTGAACTCTGGGAGAAGAGTTCGACAATAGGACAAACGGCCAGTACCCAGTGTCTCATCGGTTACGGCGACCTAGCGTCTTCGACCAGCGACTTTGCGCTGAATTCGATACTTGTGGGTTCCACGCTGAAGTTGCAGGTGACCACGGGAAGCGGCAACTCCATCGACTACACGCTCCCTTACTCAGTCCTCGACGAACAATGGCATCAACTCGACGTCACGTTCGACGGCACGTACGCCGACTTATATGTCGACGGACTGGGAGTCGGCTTCAACAGCTTTGCCAGCACTCCCAATACGGATGTCCCCGGCAACGGCTTCGATGTCGGGAACAATGCTGAACCCGGAGCGCAATTCAGTGGCGCCATCGCTGAGGCAGCGGTGTATTCAACCGCCCTGAGTGCCAAAAGAATTGCCCGCCACTATCTCGCGAGTGGCCAGACACCACCACCGAAGGACCAGCTTTCCGCAGCAGAGTTTGGTGCCGGCGCCTACAACCCCTGCTACAAGTGCCGACTTGAGGCAGTCGCCGGAGATCCGGTCAACACGGCAACCGGGGATTACTCCGACACCGTCAATGACTTATCAATTCCCGGTCGCGGCCTGAACATCGACCTCACCCGCGCGTATGACAGCGCAGACGCAAGCACCAACGGGCCGTTCGGCTACGGATGGACGTTCAGCTACGGAATGTCGATCAGTCCAGGGACGTCCGGCTCCAACCAAACGATCACTCAAGAGAACGGCAGTCAAGTGGTCTTCACGGACCACTCGGGGACCTACACGCCGCCATCCCATGACCTCGCCACCCTGACGTACAACAGCGGCTCGTCGACGTGGACGTTCCAGCGGGAGGGGCAGAACAGCTACACGTTCAACACGTCGGGACAACTCACGCAAGAGCAGGACCTCAACGACTACACGACCACCCTCGCGTATTCCTCCGGCGATCTCAGCACCGTCACCGACAACGCGGGCCGGTCCATCTCGTTCACCTGGACGGGAACGAACATCACGTCGGTCACTGACAGCAACGTCGGCGGCAACACTCGTACCGTCTCTTATGGCTACACGAGTGGCAATCTGACTGCCGTCACCGACGTGAATGGCGGCATCACCGACATGGCCTATGACGGCAGCCATCGCATGACGCTCATGCGCAATCCGAACTACCACAGCAACGGGAGCCTCGGCTCCGGGCCCTCGACATGTTCGTCCACTCCAACGTCCGATGCGACGAACAACCATTACAACGGTAGCGGGCAGGTGGATTGTCAATGGGACCCTGCTGGCAAGAAGACGACCTTTGCATACACCGGCAGTCCGTTCACGGCATCTGGTGGAACCACCACTATCACCGATCCCGTAGGGAACGAAACGCTCGACATGTATCAGTGGGGCTTGCGAACTTCCACCACCGCCGGATACGGCACGTCGGACGCCGCCACCACGTCCTTCGAATACGACCCCGTGACGCTCGCCATCACGGCCGAGAGCGATCCGTTGGGCAATGTAACGACCTTCACAGTCGACACCAGTGGCAACGTCCTAACGCAGACCGATCCGCTCGGTCGTGTCACCACCAACACCTGGAACAGTTGCAATGAGCCGTTGACCACTGAGGATGGCAACGGCGTCACCACCACAAATGCCTACGACGCCAACTGCAACCTCACGTCAACGTCTACCCCGCTTACCGGAACGGCCGCCACGGCAACCAACTGCAAGAGCCCGAGCACTGCGGTAGCGATTGCAGCAGTCACCTGCTATGCCCACGGAAACGGCACCTACCCGGGCGACGTCACATCGATCACCGACCCCGACGGCAACGTCACCGACCAGCATTTCGACAGCTACGGCCTCGTTGATGAGGTGAAAGACCCGGCAGGTCACGTCACTGCAACCGAGCACAACGCCGATGGGTGGGTCACGGCGACGTACACCGCGAAAGCTGGGTGCACGTGGAACTTCTCCCCACCCACAGGATGCAGCTCCTCGTACGAGACGCAGGACAGCTATGTCGTTCCCGGATCATCGCCCGCCGTCACCAACGAGTTCGGTGAGGTGGGCACGGTCACCGATCCCCTTGGCCACACTGGGGAGGCCACCTACGACCTCGACGGGAACACCGCCTCTACTACCGATGGCAACGGCAACACCACGGACTACACCCACGATCCCGACGACCGTCTGACGGTCACCACCCGTCCCGATTCGACGACGATCACCACGGCCTTCAACGACAACGGCACCGTGCATACCCAAACGAATGGTGCGTCGAAGACGTTGTTGACGTTCGGGTACAACCATCGTAATCAGGAAACTTCGGTGGAAGATGCGCTCGGCAATACCACCACCTTCACCCTCGATCTCAACGGCGACGTCCTCACGACGCTGCAGCCGGTATCCGGGGCGACCTGCACCGGCACCAAAGTCGGCTGTATTACCAACACCTGGGACGCTGACAGCGAAATCGCCACTGTCTCCTACAGCGACAACTCGTCGGAGAACATCACCAACATCACCCGCGACGACGACGGCCAAGTGACCGCCATGACCGACGGTACGGGCACGTCGGACTGGGTGATCGATTCACTGCACCGCCTGACCAGCTACATGACCGGCAATGGCGACACGGTGGGGTACGGGTACACAAGTGGTGGCAACTACGAGTTGAAAAACCAACCCCTCTCAATCAGCTATCCCAACAGCGTTGGCACGGTGGACCAGACCTGGAACACCGACGGCACGCTGGCGACGATTGAGGATTGGAATTCAAAGACCATCGATTTCGGATACGACAGTGATCTCAACGAGACGACCCAGACCGATCCCAGCACGACCAACGTCACCGACACATTCGGATTGAACGACGCCGATCAAATCACGTCCGTATCCGACTCCAACGGCAGCACGTTGTTCGGCGCCAACTACAGCCGCGATGACAACGGCCAGGTGGCCAGCGACAGCTCGCAAGCCGCCAACCAACAGGATTACAAATACACCTCGTTGGACCAAACCTGTTACGCAGGTTCCTCCACGTCGAATGCCTGCGGCTCCCCGCCTGCCAACAGCTATCCGTATGCCTCCGACAGCGCTGACAACCTGACCACGAACAACGGCGCAACGCAGACATTCAACGACGCCGGTGGCATCAAGTCGTCGGGCTCATCCAGCACCACGGCGTGCAATGCGTCGCCGCCCACCGGCACGACCTCGTATTGCGTCGACAACAAAGGCAATCGCACGGCCGCCATCCCGCACAGTGGCTCCACCACGTGCGACACCTGGGACCAGGCCAACCGGCTCACGGAAGTCGAGACGGGGGGCGCCACGACGTGCACCTCGCCCTCCGTTCTCGTCCAGTATGGCTGGACCGGCAATGGGGTCCTTGCGTCGAAGACGGTCTCCAGCACCACAACCCACTACACCGACGACGGTGCCGGGACCATGCTCCAAGAGAAGACCGGCAGCACGGTGACCTCCTACATCTTGGGTCCCGGTGGCATCCCGGTGGAACAGATCACCGGATCGACTGCTGAATACCTCGGGCATGACCAGCTCGGTTCCATCCGCCTCATCACGGATGCGGCGGGCTCGACCGGCACGGCAACCACGCAGGCGTTTGATCCCTACGGGAATAGTGTCAGTTCTTCTGGTTCGTTGACCTCACCGTTCGGATTCGCCGCGCAGTATCTCCTGTCCGACTCCGGGCTGTACCTGATGGGTGCACGGATGTATGACCCCCTGACGGCGCAATTCCTTTCCGTCGACCCGGCGCTGGCATCGACGATGGAACCCTATGGGTACGTTGCTGGAAACCCGCTGAATCTGGCCGACCCAAGCGGTATGACTGACGCACCGCCGCAGCCGACATGCGAGAACCCGTTCGCCGCGTCGTGTGCGCCTCCGCTTCCGCCGCCAAGCAACACGTGTAATCAGACCCCGATTCAGCCAGGAGGCGTCTACTCAGACGGAAATGGCGGGGTTTGGATCCCTCTGGATACATGGTGTGACGAAGACACACATACCGAGTGGGTGCTCGTCCGAGATTTGGTCACCGGGCAGGACGAAGCGAGGGACACCGGGATTGAGTGCGACCCCGAAACGTGGATGAAGCCCATTCCGCCCCCGATCAAGGCACCGGACTGGGGCATCTTCGGGGTTGTAGGAACCGTAGTGGCAGCTGTTGTTGTATTCGTCGGCGCGGTCGTTACGACTCCCGAACGGCAACTGACCCAGTCACGCGCAGCTGTGACATAACGCCGCAACGGAGGAAGAAATGAGCGATACCAAGCCACCCGAGGAGAGTGCATTTTGGAGGAATCACACTCTTGATGCTCAATCGGTGTATCAAGCCGCACAATCACAAGCTGAGGCGTTGGGTCGCAGCTACGTAGTGCCCGGCTCTATCCTCCTGGCGCTGTTAGCAGAAACCGATCTTCTCGATGCAGTCCTCGACGTGAGCGATGTCACGCAGGAGGAGCTTCAGTCAGACGTGGCAAATACCATTCTCGATGATGCCGTTGTCGCACAAGAGATCATCTTTGCCAAGACGATTGTTGGTCAGGCCGCTGCGATCGCCGGGAGTCAAGGGAACCGGGCCGTTGATGCTCATGACATCCTCATGGCGCTGTTGCAGGCCGCGCCCCCGTCTGTAGTTGGAGTGTTTGCCAATCACGGATTATCCGTTGACACGGTGAAGCAACTGACTCGACGGAGTCAATGATCGTGCAGATAAGATCTGAACTCGCCGTCAGCGTCCCCTCAGGTCGGGCCGATTTCGACCTCAAACGGCTCCTTGATTCGGAGGTGATGCAGCTCTGCACTTGGGGCGAGGAACATCATGGCTTCTGGCCCTGGGAAACCTAAGGGATATGGCGTCGCGTCGCTCACGCAAGTGGGCGGTTGCCTGCCAGCTAAGCATGTTCGTGTTGCAGGTGCTCGTTCCGGTTGGCCTCCTAGGCACGATCGGTCGACGTGACCGTTTCGCGCGTGCCTCGGCAGCAGAAGCACTCAACCTGCAGCTGATTTGGTTTGGGCTGTTTATCGGAATGGCGGTGGCTACTACGGGTACAACACACTCCCAACTGATTGGCTGGCTCACGATTGGGGCGTTTACGGCGATACTGATCTACGCCTGGGTGTGCGGCGTGGTGGGCGCGAAGAAGGCATGGCGTGGCGAGTATTGGCGGTACCCGATAAACCTCCGTCTCGTCCCGGGCAGTGTGGCCAGAAACACTGATGCCAGTGCCGGGTAGCGAACTACCTGCGTGCCCACTACTACGAACCAACAACCGCTCAGTTCTTGCCTAGAGATCCTGCGGTTGCGAAAACGATCTCGCGGTCGCCGACAGCTTTCGGCGCCATCAATGTCAAGCCGTTGTGTCTGCCGAGTCTAGGTGTTTCGAAATCCCAGCCCCATGAGTGCATTGAGGAAGGCGTCGTCGTCGTCGCCCAGCCACAATCGAAGGAGATCGCTGACGACCCAGACGTCTTCGTTGCCCAACGGTCGGGTCTGGCCCCATGTGAACCCCACAGGGTTGGGCCAGATACGCACTGCATTCAACGGCGGCATGTCATCCAGTGAAGGCAGTGGCATGACCTCCTGTGTCGTTGCGATGACGCAGAACGCAGCCCTTCCAAGGCCGATGGTGGTCGACTGCGTGTTGCACGGCTCGGAGTAGCTCAATTCCGATGGATCGCCGTAGAGGATGCCAAAGTGCTGCAGTCGGACGCCCCAGTCATCGGCGTCGGTGTTGAGCGCCCAGATGTGCATTCCGGGAGGAGGCATTCGGTCTTCATGCATATAACGGAAGTGATGCGGCGGAGTTGCAGCGCTCTCCGGATGTGTCAGTTCCGCCATGACGCACGTCTTGGCTACCCAGAACGCCAACGATTCCGCCTGCAGCAGTGACACGCTTATCGACTCTCCCGCGATCAGGGCCGAGAGAACCAAGCGCGTCGCTTCTTCCAGGTCGCTCATCCACCCGTTGTTGCACGCCGCACACACGCGGACCACGGTCGAGTCAGTGAATCGCTCGCCCATCTCGCGGTTTGTGACGGGTAGGTCGTCCGCGCTGACCGAATCCCCATCCACGACCGCCACCCGCTGGCCCTTCCATCGCAGTTGAGTCGGCAACACTCCTTCCAGCCATCGCGGGAAGACGTGTTCTCTTGTAAGAGGGGTTCCCCCACAGAAGACGCACGAACGGGCCATCCAACGAACTGTAGAGCCGCCCCGCATGCCGCCTTCAATGCCTGCAAGATTCCCTCGTCGCACCCATGACCTCGCTGGGCGAGGTCACCCCACAGGATGCGTCAGTGCACGCCTCCGTCAAGGTTGCGCTCCGCCGGCACCCGGTGCCGACCTTGACCTCGGTAAGCCGCGCCCCAGGCGCTGACGCGCCCGGAATCAGGGCTAATGGTTGCAGCCACCTTCTGCGAGCACCGTCTTCCGTGATGGTCGTGGTCGTGCTCCGGGGTAATGCCAGCTGACCCGGTGTCCCTCCCGTTTGTTGTGGATCTCATTGCACACGGTTACCAGACCGTTGCCTATCCGCTGCAACCCCCAAGACGTGTCGCCTACGGCGAGGGGTATTCCGCTCAGCACCTGATCTGGATGACACCGCAGCATCAATCCACCAAACGGAGGTACATCCAATGGCCAGCAAGCCCAACACCCGCAGCACCAAGTCCACGACCGAGACTCCGGAGACGAAGCCCTCGGCGAAGGGACCATCCGTCAACCGGACGATCCTCGTCGGCCGGCTCGTCGCAACGCCCGAGCTGCGCACCACCGCATCCGGGATCCACGTCACGACCGTCCGGATCGCCACTAATGACGGTGAGCAGCCGGAGTTCCACGACGTAGTCCTCTGGCGGCAGCACGCAGATTTCGCGACGACCTACATGGCGAAGGGGCGCCTCGTCTACATCGAGGGACGGCAGCAGAGCCGTTCCTGGGAGGCTGCCGATGGCAGCAAGCGACGCACTGTCGAGGTGGTCGCCGATCGCTTCCAAGCACTCTCGCCGAGGCAGGCCGCCGAGACAGCATCAGCATAGCGATGGTCGGCCCCGGGAGGTTCGCCTCCCGGGGCTAGGTCGAGCCGCTGCTTACCGAGAGGAGTGGACGGCCATCGTTACCAAGCAAGAATTCACCACTCAGCGACGCTGCCGTTCGAGATAGTCATCCCGAACTCGGGTGAGACGTACCAACCCACGTGGCGTTTCGGTTTGCCAGAAGTGCCACCCGTTGCACGCATGTGTTCCCAAGGCTGCGGCGCCAGCTGTAGACGGAGACTCCTCACGTCTCCCGTCCTTTAGCTCGATTTGCCCATCCGCAGTAACTGCTGCGGCGCATGTCACGCCGCTGCGAGTTCCAACAACCGCCTGACCCGGATTAAGCAATCCTGCATCGAGCAGATCCTTCAGACTCACGCCGTAATACCGCTGCTGCTTCTCCTGAGCTGGCGTAGCTGCTCGCTCAAAGTCAACCGGCACTTCGATTCCAAAATTCGTTGGTTCCCAGATCAGCTCACACAGTTTCTGATACAAACCCTGGCGCTCGCTGAACGATGCGACCGCAAACTCTTCAATCGGTGAAAACGGCAGGGTGTGTTCATCACGAAGACGTAGGAAGGTTGGGTTGTTTGTATAGCACCTTGAATGGAGAGATTTCGCGAGTACGTTCTGGCCGAAGTAGTGCTCCAGCTTGTCCCCGTATCGCTTGTCGCCGTAGCTGGCATTGAAGTCTTTCGGAAGAAGGAGAAGACCGCCGAACTTGTTCCGCTGATCAAAGAAAGCTTGTTCTGTCGGCAACTCTGGATGCCGCTCGGGATGGTTCGCCCATATATGTTCGATCTCGAACGGATGCTTCCTCGTTCGGCTCACAAAGTCTGCGAACGTGAGAGTTCCACCACACTGTCTTTCGAGCCATGCCGATATCCGGGCAAGTAGATACTTGATCTGACTGCCGTTCCTCTGGTGCAGTCCGAGGTTGGCAACCGCCTCGAAGCCATCCTCCATTTCCGCGATCTTTGTGCCGAGAACTTGTGCCAGTTCAACAAGGTCGAGATCTCGGATGTCCTTCATGTGATTGAACATCGTGTACGAGACCGTTGAGTATCCAAAGTTGCGGTAGTTGACCATGCGTCGCGCAACAAAGATGTCGGTCCAACCAGCCACCATCCGAGTCTTGCCCTGGAATGCCTCATCATCGTCGGCGGGTGAGATGGCAGCGAGGATTAGCGGATACTGGAACGTAAATCCGTTCCAAGCGTTGTAGAAGACCTCCTCGAAACCTGGTGTGAGTTTCTGCGACGCTTCGAGAAGTTGCAGGTATCTACTGGATAGGCGATCGAAATCCCGTTCGACGAGTGCGGCGTAATCACCAGCCTTTCGGAGTCCGATGTCCTCGCGGTGGTCGCGCACCCACTTGTGTGGTGCCGTCCCGATGATGTCGAAGTCGCCAGGGACCGCATCCTTTCGACGCTCTCGGATGGTCTCTGCGTACTTGGACCGCAGCCAGTTGCGAATGAAGTCGGAATCACCTTTGTCGACAAGATTGCTCAGCGCTGCTACCCGTCCGCGCCACAAACGGTTGGCGGACTGGATCTTTTCGGAGTCCCTCATCATCGCGAGCAAGTAGCTCTTGAGCATGTCGGTCGTGGTTAGTCGCAAACCACGGTCGTTCATGGTCTCGAAGATCTCAAGAGCCATTTCCTGATCCGATGTTGCGATCTCGACGACGGCCACGCGTTCCAGCAGCCAGTCGATGAAAAAGGGGAGCTTGCGGTCCTTTAGTTCCTGCGGGAAGGGCTGCTCAATATCCTGGTACCGAGCCCATAGGTTTTCGACTGACTCGTCACCCTCGGAAATGACCGGCGGTATCCCCTCAAGTAGGGCTTTCATGCAGTCGCCCCTATCTTCGACATCAAGGTTGAAGCTCCACTTGCCAACTCGCGTTGATGCGACGAATTGACGTACGTCTACCTGCTCCTGGGGCGAGCGGTCTTCCTGCAGGTGAAGAAGGTAAATCAGCAAGAGCGTCAACGTGGTGAGACGTTGCTGTCCGTCAACAAGGAATAGCGTGCCGCCACGGTTGTTGGTGACGATTGGCCCGAGGAAGTACGGGCGATAGGTCAGCGTGTCCTCGCGCTCATGGCTCTCATCCCACGAATCAAGGAAGCGGCCGGTCAGGTCGTCGAGGAGTTCAACAACGTTGGCCTGTGTCCACGCGTACTCGCGTTGGTAGTAATCAACGCTGTACTTGCGCGAGGTGAACAATTCCCGGACCGTGCGGGGCTTACCATCAATGCGGTCGACATCTACGACGAGATTGGAACTCATGTTTCCCCCACGTGCTCGGCCCTAACCGCACCAGGTTGGCTCAATACTTGTGTCAGATCGACGAGCAACGCATCAGCATTGGCGACCAACCACTGTCGCGCCCGCTCCGTCTCCGGGCAGATGCTCTGCACCGTCAACCAGAATTTCTGGGAATGATCGGGAATGGCCAGATGCGCGGCTTCATGGGTGACTAAGTAACGAAGAACATGCTCAGGCGCCATGATGATGCGCCAATTGAACGAAAGGTTCCTGAGCCGTGAACAGTTACCCCATTTGGTTCTCTGATCCATGATGTAGAGCCGTCCGGGCTCAACATCCAGGCGACTGGAAACAGCGGCAATCTGCTCTCGAATTGTCGCGCGAGCCTGTCTCCTAAGCCATTGTTCGAGAGTTCTCGCGGAGGTTCCCGAAGACCCAAGTCCGGTCACAACGGTGAGTGTGCCGTCCGTCAACTCGACTCGGTTCGCTCGTCGCGGCTGGGGCATCTCTTCGATGCACACCGGCGTCGGAACGCCGCGGAAGAGGATCTCTCCCGCGTTCACGCGGCTGAGCCGTCGCGCAGCCTGCAACCGGCCAACGCGGTCCAGTTGTGCGAGGACCCAGGGACCGTTCGCTCTCAGGAACTCCTCGGCATTCGAGGCACCATCACGTTCGGGGCGGATGACATCGACTCCGCCAACGCCAACACGGATTCGGAGTTTGCGCGCCGACTTCGTGGCACGGAGCCGGTACTCGACCTCGCGACCATCGATGATCATGCTGGCGCGGGGACCCATCTCAGACCCGATCACTTGTAGCCAACTCCTCAACGGCCGGAACCAGGAACGCGGGCGAACCGTCCTCCGGATCGAACCCAAGGCCGACGTACCGCGAGTTCCACGATTCGGCGAGCAGCGACTGCTCGACGCGCATGCGTCCGCCCTTGGAGTTGCTCCAGCCCACTGACAACAGGTGGTTCGCGACCAGATGAGTGACCACCGCCCGTGCGCAATCGGCCACGTACGCCTCGTCGTCTGTTGATGCGTGGGCACGAAGGACCGTGTAGAGGCCGTACTCGCCCGGGTTGGTGAGGCCGAGGCGCCCTGGCTCCTCCTTTGTTGTCACCGCCTCGTCGGCGATCTCGGCAAGCGCGCGAAGGCGGTCCTCGTCGGCTTGGTCCCGCGCTTCCTTGTTCTCGCGTAACTTCTGCAGACGCTCGCCCAATTGCCGATACGTGAAGCCTTGATCGCCTTCGGACAGCTCTGCCGTGAGTGCGGCTTCCAACGCTGCCGCCTTGTCTGCCGGACTCGGCAGGTCATCGATCTTAGTGATGTAGTCCTTGTCAATCTTGAAGACGGGAAGAGCCTCCGCCAGCCGGACAAACGTTGTGTTCTCCTCGATCAGTTCCCGCGTCTTTGCCGATAGCTCTCCGTACGTCGCCTGACTTCCCCGTTGTCGTCTGCGGTGAGCGACATAAATGCCGCATAGCCAGTTGTATTGGAATCGGTGAGGGTACAGGCATGGGTCGGGAGCGACCGCTTCCCATAGCCGCTCTAGGCTCTTGAAGTTCTGTTCGAAGTTCTTGGCCGCATCCGGATCACGCAGCCGGCGAAGTGCAGCCAACAAACATTCCCTCGTGTCCTCGATGACGATGTCGGCGAACAGCTCCATACACCGGGCAACCTCGCCGGGTACCAGTTCTCGCAGCACATCCCAATCGATGAGTGACTCTTCGCGGATGCTCTCGTCGAAGTTGAGCGCCCTACCCAGATCGGAGAAGACACCGAAGTAGTCCACGATGACGCCGGTCAGCTTGTTGAGAACGGGCAGGGGGCGGTTTGTACGGGCTATCGCTTGGAGGAGGTTGTGGTCTCGCAGCGGCTTATCGAGGTACATGACTTGTTCGATGGGAGCATCGAATCCCGTCAAGAGCCGGTCACACACGATCAGGATCTTTAGCGGCGGGCGCCACGAACTTCGGTCGTCGCCGTACCGCTCCGTGTTCCACTGCTCCCACTCGGAGGGAAGCAGCTTGAAGTAGTCGATAAGGTCGTCTTGCTTCTGTTTGGCGTACTCAAAGCGCTCGATCTCGGTACCACTGTTTTGCGCGCTTGAGATGATGACATCGGACCACTCAGGAGGAAGTCCACGTGCTCGCAACTTCTGGTCGAGCGCGTCCTTGTAACGGACGCACGCCGTGCGATCCACTGCAACGAGCTGGGCCTTGAAGCCGTTCGGGTCAGGATGGGCGAGGAAGTGCTCCAACATCTTGTCAAGCACGATGTCAACGCGTTCCGGCAGTGTCGCGATCTCCTTCCATCTTGCCCGTCTCCGCTGTACGAAATCCTTGGCTTCCTCGTCCTCCAACTCCATTTCGACGCACATCTGCTCGTACCCGACATTGAGCTGCTCTTCATCAACGACGAAAGGCACTCGGTCGCGGATGTAGTGAACCTCCAGGGTCGCACCGTCCTTGATTGAGCGCCTGATCCCGTAGTAGCTGAGGTACCGCTCCTGCACGCCACCCTTGCTAGGCCCGAAGTCCCGATGGGTGTTCTGCATGGTGCGGTCGATCGGAGTGCCGGTGAAGCCAAAACGGAAAGCATTCTCCAGCTTCACGCGCATCGTGATGGCGAAGCCCTCCTTGCCAGTACCCTTCTGGCTCCGGTGCGCTTCGTCAACGAGGCTGATGATGTTGTCACGCGTCAACGGAGCGAGGTCGCCCATCTGCTGGAACGATTGCAGGGTGGTGACAAGTGTCCCTCGCCAGTCGCCGCGCAACTTGCGCTTGAGGTCCTCCACGCCAAGTGCCTTTTCCACGTTGGGGTAGTCGCACGCATCGAAGTCGTCTGACAGTTGCGTTTTTAGATCGCGCCGATCGACGACGATCAGAACAGTGGGATTTTGGAGCGCTGGATGTCGGCGCAGTTTGTTGCCAGCAAAGATCATTGTTAGTGACTTCCCGGACCCCTGCGTATGCCAGATCAATCCCGTGCGGTCTTGAGCATCAACGGGCTGACCGATTACACCTGTGGTCCGATCCACGATGTCATTGACGGCTTCGAACTGCTGGTAGCGAGCAACCTTCTTGCTAGTCGCGCCCTTCTTGGTCTCGAACACAACGAAATGTTGCAAGAAGTCGAGCACGTGGCATGGCTTGAGACGAAGGAGGCCCGTTACTGGCACCACTAACGGATCATCGGCTGAGTCGGCTTGTGGGTCGTTCCACCAACCCTTTGTTTCCGGGTAGAGGCTTAGCCACGGCCCCCATACATCCAGGTGGCGCTCGATATCCTCTTTCGTCGCGTCATGGAAGAGCACTGTCCCGTATCGGAATTCTTCTTCATCCGCAGCGATGCAGAACACGTTCGGTGTCAGCATGAGGGGTGCTTGTCGTTGATAGCGATGGAGCTGGTGCACCGCCTCCTTCCAATCCTTGCCAGAGGCGATATAACTCTTGTACTCCGCAATCACGAGCGGGATGCCGTTGACCAAAAGCACAGTGTCCTCTCGGCATTGCTTCACGCCCTGCACCCGGTACTGGTTGGTTGCTGTGAAGTCGTTGAGGTGCTGCAGGTCCGGGTTGAACTCGATGAACCGGACCGTGCTCGTAGGTTCGCCAGGCGAGAGATCCACCTTCGCACCGTCGCGCAGGAGGTCAAGCGTCTCGCGGTTCGCAATCAGCTTGTCGGGGTGCGACATCGTCTTCCGGAGTGCCGCGATCGCGACCGCCGCCTGAGCATCGCTGGTGACTTCCTTGTTGATCCGCCTCACCGCATCAAGGAGAAGCCGTTGTACGAGCGGGTCCTCTAAGGGCCGATCAAAGTCGGACATCGCTTGCTCGTCCCGGTACGTCCACCCAAGGCCGGCGTCGCCGGGTTGTGAACCGCCGTGGCCCGACAGCCACCGAAGGACCGGGAGTTCGACGTACCCAGCCTCGGTCATGCTTTCGCCGAGCCTTGGAGCTGCAGTGGTCGGACAGGTGCGCTCAGAAGATCGTGCATGAGCGACCGTTTGAGCGCGGTCAATGCCTCCAACGTGGGATCGTAGCTACGGATTCTCGTGTCGGCCTGCTCAAGGGTGTTGGCAATCGCTCGCTGCTCGTCAAGTCCCGAGTCGCGAACGGGCAGGGGAATGAGCACGCGACCGAGATTCGTCGCGTTGATATTGACTTGCTGAACGCCCGGTGTCGCGTAGCGCTTGATCCGGCACTGAGCCGGATACGAGTGGAGGACCTGGCCCAGAAAGTACGGATCGACAACGGCCGCGTCTGAATGCAGACGGATCAGGTAGGACGCGAAGACCGCGGCTCGGTCATCTCGATAGACGCCGATCTTCCCAACGTGCTCTTGAGAGTTGGTTCGATTGAAGAGCACGTCACCTCGGCGGAGTAGATACCGATCCGTCACGGCCGCCGGAAGGGTGACGTACTTGAGATCGTCGAATGTGACGTGTCCTCTCTGAATGTTGCCCATGCGGAGAATCGGAAGCGACCCCTTGGATTGCATGGCGACCGACAGACCGTACTGAAACTCCCTTACGACCTCGTTGAGCGCTACAACATCCCATGACTGCGGAATCGGCCCGATAACTGTGTCCTTCATGGCCTCGTGCCGCGTACCCCGGCTCAACAGCTCTTGCGACAACCCGCGTTTGAGTTCGACCGCCTTCGCCTGCATCGACCGCACGTCCGTGATGTTGGCGTCCACCGCTTCGAGCAGCCGCCCGATTGACACTTGCTCGGCCAGCGGGGGAAGCGGCACCGCGAGCGACGAGATCGCTCCCATGCCGATGCCAAACCGCGTAACGCCGTTCGCGGTCCGAAGGAAGTGACGTTTTGCGAAATCGCTCTCGAACACGTATGCGAGGAACACGGGATCGACGCCGGGCTTTGGGCGGATGAGCGCGAGGTGATACCCACAGATGGTGTTTGGGAGATCGTCGACGACGACGGCAGGAACTCCGATGTCGTCCGGAGTCTCGGAGTCCTTGGTGATGAGGACATCACCCTCCTGCAACTGGAAACGCGCGACTTCCCCGGGCGTTGCAGTGCCTGGGGCGTATTCGATATCCCGTGTGAGGCGCCCGTTCCGATAGACGTCCAAGTAGTTGCAGAGGCGGACGCTGACCTCGCCTGCCACGATGTGTTTGTCGACGCCGCTGATCGCGACGGTCGCTACGGCGCCGATGGTGGCCGTCGGCCACGTCTCAGGCATCGTAACCTGCAATGCGAATCAGAGTCTTCAGTTGGTCTGCTGCCTGCCGCGCCTGCTGTTCGGCATCTTCGAGAGCCCTTAGCGCGTCCTCGACGTCAATCGTCGGTTCGGGCTCAAACGTGTCCACGTAACGAGGAATGTTTAGGTTGTAGTCGTTCTCGGCGATCTCATCGATCCCGACAACACGCGCATGCTTGATCAACTCAGCCGGATTTCGGTAGAGAGCTTGCAGCTCCTCTCCAGCAGTGAATACCTCCATTCGATCCTCAGCGGCAAGGCGACCAGCCTCGGCGATCCGATCGTCGCGCTCGACCAACTTGGCGACAGGTTTCTCTCGCTGCTTTTCCAGCCGCGCGAGCTTGACGTCTGCAGCGCTGATCGCCTTCTTGGTCGTCGCACCCTCTCGGTCGGCACGTGCGGCGGCGGACTCCTTCTCCAATTCGCGGAGCTTTTCTACGTGCTCCTCGCTTTCCGCCATCAGGCGGCCGACCTCATCTTCCTCACGCAAGTCGATCTGTCGCCGGATCAGACCGCTGTAGTCACCGACGAGCCCTGCCACCTTCGCCGGATCGCCGTACGAGTGATAGTGGACGAGGATCCGCATGACATCTTGAGGGCGAAGTTCGTTTTGATTCGAGAGTTCTCGGTAGTGGCGGGCGGCGTAGACGAGCAAGAGTTGGTCTCGGCGCTGCGTTGGACGATCCCTCCGCAAGATGACGAGGCAGGCGGGGATGCCGGCTCCGTAGAAGACATTGAGGGGCAGTGAGATCACCGCATCGATCAGCCGAGCGTCGAGGAGGGCGTGACGGATCAGGTACTCGTCGTCCGCCTTGCGCTTCTTGATGATGGCAGTGCCGTCGGCGTCAAACTCGCCGGTCTCATCCTCTATCTCGGGCTGACCGCGAAAGAGCACTCCTTGCGGACAGACGATTCCCGCCCGACCCGCGGCCTGGAGCGAGTTCAGAATGTGGAGTACGAATGCGTAGTCGCCGTAGCCCGCTGGTGGCGCATGGAATGCGGTCCCGCGCCCAAAGCGGCCGTACGGATCCTTGAAGCCCTCCTTTCCGAAGACCTCCTTCTTCAGCTTGTCCTTCTTCTTCTTGTCATCCGTCTGTTGCTCTGGCTTCAGCCACCAGAAGTCGTCCGAAAACGGGAAATTGGCGAGGACGACGGAGAACTTCCGTACCCCACCGCTCCCGTCCAGGAATTGTGGATCTGTGATCGTGCTCGCTCCGGCCTTGATGTCTGCCTCAAGTCCGTGAAGCACCGAGTTGATCTTGCCGATGGCCGCGTTGCCCCAGTTCATCTCTTGCCCGAAATATTGCGCACTCGTCGCGTGATGGCCGTTCTCGCGTAGGAAGTCGGCCGAATGGACGAGCAGTCCTCCCGAGCCGCAGGTGGGGTCGTAGATGGTGTCGCCCGGGCGCGGTTCGAGCATGCGGACAAGCGCGTCGACCACCTCGGGCGGCGTGAAGAACTCTCCGGCCTTTGCGCCAGCATCGTCAGCGAACTTCTTGATGAGGTACTCGTATGCGCGCCCGAGGATGTCGGGAGGGACGCTCTTATTCGAGAGGTCATGCTCATCGAAGTGCTGGACGAGCGCGTGGACGACCTCGTTGGGGATGAGCGGCTTTCCGCTCCCATCCGGGGCGGGTTGGTCCCAGTCGACCGTGAACACGCCCCGTAGTTCGTCATTGGAGCCGGCAACTGCGCGCATCGACCTCGTCAGCACGGCCCCGATGTTCGTTGCCGCGGCCTTTACGTCGCCCCAGCGAGACCCGTCGGGGATGCTGAACCTGTGTTCACCGCGGGCGCGAAACACGGCCCGTTGGGCGTCCGTAAACCGTTTGCCCTGCTGCGTCTCCAGTTCCGCGATCGCCTCGTCGGCTTCGTGTTCCCACTGGTCGCAAAGCCGCTTGTAGAACATGAGCGAGAGGATGTAGTTCTTGTAGTCCTGCCCTGCCGTCTTCCCCCGGAGGATGTTCGCGGCGCCCCACAGGTGTGCTTCGAGCTGCTGTTGCGTCAGTTTCACTTGACCGCACCCGTCGTGAGCCGTACAGCCCGCCGGGTACTCGAATCGGATAGCCCCTCGCTGCCCTGACCGGGGGTTTTGAGGCAAACGTGGCTCTCAGGTGTCCGCAGCAAATGCCTGCTCAACGTGTTCCCGCCCGATCCGTGCGCATGGCTGCATAGCGTAAGGCCCAGGTGTGTCGTCCGCCTTGAAAGTGGTCGGGCGGCTAGAGCAGCTGATCGAACCGGCGCAGCGCGAGGTGAATCACGACCGCGAGCACGAGGTGAATCCAGATCGGCGCACCGACGGCAGCAAGAGACACCTCTGTGACCAGGAGCAACGCAACCTGGCGACGAGGCGGTAGGTGTTGGACGAACCGGGCCATGGGGCCGGGACGATGGGTGCTGGCGTTTGAGGCCATTGCTTTGCCCTCTTGGGAGCGGATACGACGCTCCGTCTCGGGCCGAGCCGAACCGGCACCGGAATAGGCAGGCGCGCATGCGCCTCATGTCTTGGCCTTGCAGGTTTCGCCGGTCCGGCGGCATCGTTGAGCGTTCGAGCCGCCCAAGGGCAATGTGGCCACAACGCCGTCGGCCAAGGCCAGCGCCAATGACCGGCCAACCGCACGACCTCGCAGGTGTGGCTGGCCCGGTCGCGGTGTGTCGGGAGACGGTGTCGGGAGACGACTGTGGGAGACGGCTGTGGAGGACGGCTGTGTAGTCTCAGTTGAGGCTTGACGGATCGGTCTCAGGAGTCATCTGACGCTCCAAAGCCTCCTGACCAGCGCCTATGCCCCGTGCGTAGAGCTGTGGTCGCCTGAGGGGCGTAACATCTGTGCTACGAATCCTCTGGACAAGGCGTATCATATTTGCTACGCTGAGTCCCGATCGATGGAGGAGCTGACGATGGCTGACGAGCACAGCATGTTTTGGGATGACCTGGCGAGGGACCTTGAGGACCCGGAGTTTCTGCGCGAGTACATCGTTGAGTCCATGCGGATCGCCACCATCGACGATCTGGTCAACTCGCTCGACGAGGCTCGGGAAGCGGCTGGTCTGACGAAGGCCGACCTGGCCAGGGCCATCAGTGCTGAACCGGCAGTGGTTCGGCGACTCTTTAGCGGCAGCCACATGAATCCGACTCTCGGGACGGTAGCGGAGGTCGCCGCAGCTCTCGGTATGCGCATCACGATGGAACGGCTGCCCGCCGCCGAACGCAAGGTGGTTACCGAACCACTGGTCAAGGGTCGATCGACGAACACCGGGAAGCTTGCCGAGCATCTGACAGCAATGCGGACGCGGTCCAAGACGGCTGCATAGCTCTCTTCTAGGCGATTGAACGAGGGTTCCGGGCGAGGTACTCGTCCCCGAGAGCCCGAACAGCCGCGTAGTCGGAGGCACTCAGTTCTGTGCGGAAAGGCTTGTCCCTTCCAGTGATCACGACCAGTAGGGGCTTGTCTCGATTGACGGCGTCGTAATCAAGTCGGCAGAAGAGCCGGTAATGGTGCCGCTTTGGCCCATTGACACGGACCTCGAACCAACCGGTCATGTCTCCCTTCATCGCCTCCCAGTAGCCGCCGCCTGCAAAACGCTTCGGTGGACTTGTCGCCACCGCGACAAGCGCAGCCCGCATGGTCGCTCGCACTTTGGTGGGGCACCCGTCTAGGAAGTCACGTCCCGGAATCGACTGATGGGGATCGTCGTTCTTGTGCCGGCGGAAATAGACGATCTCGTGAGAATCGTCCGACGATGGGCGCAGTCGTACTCGACTCGGCGCGGGTCGTTTTCGTGCGGGCTTCGGCTTGCGGCCTCGGTCAGGGGTCATTGGCACGGATGGTACGACCCGGTGGCCTTGCGTGAGGTCATTGTCAATCGCCTCCGAGTTATCCCAGTTGCCTGTCCTGACCCGACTCAATCGCTCTGCGTCGAGCATCGGCGGCACGTCGAGAGCGATGCTTCTTGTTTGGGCGGAGGTGCCTCACGTCTCCCGTATGTCGACGAGGAAGTTGACCGGACCCCGTTTGTTGGTCCACCCTCTATGAGAGTTTCGTGTTGTTGATCGCCGCCGCGAATACGGCGGGTGGTTGGTAGCCGAGCGAACTGTGCGGCCGGTAGTGATTGTAAAGGTGCCGCCAGTCGTTGTAGAGAACTTTGGCCTCCATGATGCTGGTGAAGAGTTCCCGTGCGAATAGCTCATCGCGGACCCTGCTGTTAAAGCTCTCGACCCAAGGATTTTGCCAAGGGCTACCTGGGTCGATGTAGCTCGCGCCGACTCCCATAAATCGACACCAGTCGACGATTGCGTTGGCGACGAACTCTGGGCCGTTGTCGGCGCGGATAAAGAGCGGCGCACCGCGCTCGTCGTATGCCTGATCCAAGATGCGGGTGACGTCATCAGCGGTGATCGATCGACCAACTTCGCCGCCGATACTTTCACGGCTGAATTCGTCGCACATGGACAGCACTTTGAAAGGCCGGCCGTCCACGGTGGTGTCGAAGAGAAAGTCCATTGCCCAAACATGATTGAGGTGCTCTGCGCGCAGCCGTGTCGCGGCCACCGAACTGATACCGACGCGATGACGCTTGGGCTGGCGCTGTGGAACACGCAGCCCTTCGTCACGCCAAAGCCGCTGCACACGCTTGCGATTCACCAACCAACCCTCCACGCGAAGGCGGCCGTGTACGAGTCTGTATCCCCAGCGCGGATGCGCCTGGGATAACTCGCGGAGCCGTTGTCGCAGCGCTTCCTCTGGCGCCAGGACAGGTCTTGGCCGATGTCGCTGCGTAGACCGTTGTTGGCCGATTGCCCGACACGCACGCCGCTCCGACACGCCCAGCATCTCTTTGATGTGGGCGACGAAGATACGGCGACGCGCCGGGCTTAGAAGTTTCCCGAGGCCGCCTCCTTGAGGATCTCAATGTCGATGTCGCGATCGGCAACCATCCGCTTGAGGCGCTGATTTTCGTCCCGGAGCTTGCGCAGCTCTTTGACGTCGTCCCCCTTCATGCCGCCGTACTGGGCCCGCCATCGGTAGAAGGTGTGGTCGCTGACCTCCAACTCCTTGCACGCCTCGCTGATCGTTTTGCCTTCGCCCATCAGCCGGTCCGCCTCTCGGAGCTTCCTGACGATCTGCTCCGACGTGTGTTTCCTGCCCTTCATTGAGTTCCTCCTTGCCCTCGACGGGCACTTGAGAAACTCTCACATCCGTTGGACCAATTTCAGGGGGTCAGGCTCAAGTGTCTTGACCAGCTTGCCGTCTATCAAACAGTGCACGACGCTGGTTTCGATGCGGACTGTCACAAACTGGCCCGCATACGCACAGCCAACCGCGTATTGAGTTTTAGCAATGGTGACGTGTCCCCGAGTGGCAACACGACGTTGTACCTCGGCGCAGTCATCAGTGAACACAACGGGCAACACTTCTTGAATCTCAACTGGCCTCGCAGCATGGAAGCGAGTGATCGGTGTGAGCATTCCAAGGGACTGGTGTGGACGGTCCTTGTTGTACGTCGCCGCCCAGCCATCGATTGCTGCTTGCGCGGTATCGATGTCGGCGAACCGGCGGCCCGTTAGCAACTCTTCCCTTAGTGTTCGATGGAAGCGCTCGATCTTTCCAGTTGTCGTTGGCGAGCGAACACCAGTGAGCCTGTGCACAATGCCGTTCTCCCGACAGATCCGGTCGAATGCGCTTTCCAACATTGGGAACTTGCCGTGGCGGTTGGTGAAGACCTTGCCGTTGTCAGTAAGAATCTCCTCAGGCACGCCGTGACGACGCAATGCTTCGACCAAAACCCGACAGACTGCCGGTGAAGTAGCTCGCTCGACCATGCCGACTGCCACGCAGAACCGCGAGTGGTCGTCGACCGCCGTAACCACCTTTAGTTCGTTTCCGGATTCGAGAACGACACCGCCAACGATGTCCATCTGCCACAGCTCCATCGGTCGGCTCCGCTCCCACCGCTTGAAGTCGGCTGGCCGGCGTTTCTGCTTACCGGGCTCGATCAAGTGCTGACGGACCAGTACGCGATAGACACTCGCCCGTGACACAGCGAAGTTCTGGACTACCAATTCGTGGCTGATTCGGCGCGGTCCCCACGCTGGATGGCGGCGACGCAGCTCGCAGATCGAAGCCTCGATCTCAGGCGCTGTCTGGAGCGGAGAGTGGTGCGGCCGGTGTGAGGCATCGAGGAGCCCCGACATGCCACTGGCCTCGTATTTGCTGACCCAAGCGTGCATCGTCTGGCGCGTGACGCCGTAGACCCGGGCTACTTCTGAGACCTGGCGACCGTCTCGCACGACGGCCATGACTGCCTCGTAGCGCTGCTCGACCACGTTTCGTTCGACCGGCATATGGGCTCCTCCGAAGCCCCTCGCGGTCGGCGAAGCGTAAGGTCGGTCCCGAGACAGCGGAAAGCATCTAGTGAGACCCGTGTCAAGGATGAACCGACGCCGTGTCAAGCATCTCCTGACGCCACTCTGTCGCCTATCTACCGAGACCTCACAGCTGTGGAGGACGGCAGCCATCCCTACTTTTTCCCTACTTTGTGGTCGTCGACTGTCAGAGCGAAGAGCCAGCTCTCGGGGCCGTAGCCCTCAAAAGGCCAGGTCAGATCGGACTATGGAGGAGCAGGAAGGAGGGGGCAGGATCCTCTGGACGGTTCAGATGGGGCTCATAACCCGAAGGTCGGAGGTTCAAATCCTCCCCCCGCCACTCAGAGAGCCTGGTCACAGGCTCGAATCGTTCAGAGCGTTGGTCGTCCTCGGAGCGTTCCACCGGGGAGAACCATGGGAACACCCCGACCGACATGTGCAACTGACGGTCTCCGCTTACACGCGGGCCTGAGTCTTTTGCTTTAGCCGTTCGTAAGGTGTTTGGCCGTCAAGGCCACCGTGGGGTCGATGGTAGTTGTAGTAGTCCTCCCACTCTTGGAGCTTGTTGTTGAAGACCTTGGCGTCGTCGATGACGGCCCCCTCCAAGAGCCGGTAGAACTCCTCAGCGTCGATGCGGTGGGATCTCTCCACCTTGCCGTTGAGGCGAGGCGTCCGGGGTTTGATGTAGCGGTGTCCGACCCCCTTATCGAGTACGTGATAATGGAACGAGGAACCGAACTCTGACCCGTTATCGGTCTGGATCACCTGGACGACGAAGGGCAGCTTCTCGAGGACGTAGTCGGCGAACTGGATAGCCGTCTTTTGATTGTTCTGCGGGTAGATCCGCAGCACCCGGAGCCGCGTGCAGTCGTCGATAGCGGTGTATTGGTAGTACTTCTTGCGAGGCGCTCCCTTGATCGGCTCGATGAACTTCACGTCGATCTGGACCTGATGACCAGGGAGTTGTTTCTCGTAGCGCTGCCAGCGTTTGTCGAGCCGCTTGTAGCGCTGAGAGGTCGGAAGCCGGCTCATGTCGAGGCGCTTGAGGATCCGCCAGATCCCCGACTGAGAGATCGTCACGTCGTGGTATCGCTTCAGGTACATGGCGATTTTGCCCGGCCCGAAGTGGTGGTTCTTGCGCAAGTAGATGATCTTGCCCACCACATCGACGTGGGTGGCATTGGGGCTCACCTTGGGGCGCTTAGAGCGAGGCCTGAGGCCCTCCTCGCCGAGCTCTTCGTAGCGCCGCTTCCAGTCGTAGAAGGTCTGGCGACTGATCCCGTAGTAGCGGCAGGTCATAGCCACATTGCCGGTGACTTCTTCGGCGTGGTTGAAGATCGCCAGGCGCCGCTGCACCTCGCGCTCCATCTCTTTTTCGGTCATCCGATCTCCATAGGATCTGAAGACCCGGAGTGTCAAGCATCTCCGTCAGTTTTATACACCCCGACCGACCAGCGCCGACCGACCGGCGCGGAAATGCATACGCCGGCGGGGCAACACGGACGCCGGGCCGCATGCCACCCGAGAAACGGAGCCGAGGGGCAGTGGAAGCGAGGGCGCGGGGCTTGCGGGAGGAGGGTGTTACAGCTTTCGAGTGGCACGACCTAGGACGATTGGTTTCGACCGACCCTCAACGTTCCACTGAAAGCGGTAACGACCTGGCGGCGGCGGATCGCCGAACCGTGTTCCGTAGTCAGGCCAGACTAGGAGGCGGCTCGACCGGAGCGGGGAAGGCTCGGGTTTCGTTTGCCTCGGATGCGTTGGCAAGCGTCGCAGATTCACCGTCGGCCACCAGGCGACGCCAAGCGGTTTGCCAGTCGGGAAGCCCTGCACTGTCCTGTTCCCACGACGCGAAACTGGCCTCGTCGCACAGATGGTCCGCGAGTGCTCGCGTGCTGAGGTGCGGCTCGGTGTTCATGAAGGTTTCGATCGGGTTTTTGTCTTGCCAGGCCGTCGCGTCCCACCACACGTTGTGCTCTTCAGCCAAGGCGTCGACGCCTAGGTTCCCGTCAGTCTTCTGCGCCTGCTCGATCACAGCGGCTGCATGGGTGAAGAACTCATCAAGGAGTGAAGGGTCCCTCAGTCGCAGTCGGGCTACAACGATTATTGGCATGAGTCTCACTTTCTTGGGGGGTCCGATCTGCCGATTCGTATTGGCTAAAGCGGCGGGCCGCTGGTTAGGACTTGAATGCCACTTCAATGGCTTCTGCAACCTGCTTGGCGATCCCAAACTCGTTGATCATCCGCGAGATGACTAAACCTCCACCGTGGACGTGAAACGTGGTCGCGGTGACTTCTTGGTCTAGGTGCACAGTGGCGAGTGCGGCGGCCGACCGCTTGACCTTTATGGCTTCTTGGGCGCCATCGCCGTGGGTCGTGATCTCATAGCGGTCGCCAAGCCCCTTTCGTAGAGCTTCGGCTGTGTCCTGGATGCTCACGGATCGGTTGATACTTACAGTCGGCATTTCCGCTCCTTCATTTTTGGTCCCCTACGCTGCTATCCCGAGATTCGTGCCAGATCGATGGCCACGATGAAAAACCAAGTGAGTGACGAGAGGTAGAACAGGCGCTCAAACAGTCCAACGATGAGGTGAAGCCTCAGTCCCGGGCGTATCCCGAGCACGAGCGCGATGAGGCTTCCGAGGATTACCCAGTTGAGGACGTTGAGGGCGCTATTCACTCCCGACCAAGCGGGGTAGTGCATCAGCGTGGACCACAGCGCCCCAGCCGCCACCGCGATGCCGCCGAAGGAGACGACGGCTAGGAGCATGTGGATCGTCCCAGCCAGGGTCTGGAATCGATTGCCGTTCTGGTCCGTCGCGAAGAACGGGATAAAGAACCGGGCTACCGAGGAGAGGACGAGCATCACCACGACCAACGTCGGTGCGAAGGGGCTCAACTGGTCAAGTCCGATGGCCAGTGTGATTCCCGCTACCCCGCCGGCAACGGCCTGTAACCAGAACAGTGAGCGGTAACGACCTACGCCGTAGTCGCTGACGGCATCGCTGACGGGGCTGTACCCGGTTGGTAGGACGTGCAGGGCGATAAGTGCGCCCAACTGAACAGCCGTGGCGATTATCGCAATGATGCTGAAGGTGTGGGCTGTGGTGTCCATCGGGAACTATTGTCGTGTCGATCGGGAGCGCATGCCAGACGATCAGGACGTCGATCGATTGTTGCTTTCCGGGTCCAAGCCGTCGGAATCCGCCGGTGGCCCATCTACAAACGTTGCCAGCGGTTCTCCCACTTCGACGACGTACGTAGAGAGCATCTGCCCGGTCTCGGGACCGACATCGAGGGCATTGTGAGGTAGGCGGGGCGTCATGAGGAACCCTTCGCCGGCGTGCAACGTAAGAGTGCGCTGATCTTGGATCATCATTCGCACCGTGCCGGCAAGGATGTAGCCAACTTCTTCTCCCGGATGGGTGTGCCATCCCGACTCGACGCCACACGGGATTTCTGTGAGCACCTGCACTACTTCACGTCCAGCAATCGACGATGGCCGGTGTTGGATCTCGGTACGTTTGAGTCTTACTGCCAGCTCGTCGATCGGCTTCGGGTTTACGATGGGTTTGGACGGCACGGTTCGGACCTCCTGATTGATCGAGCGCCGGTTGACTGGTGAGGATCTCCGCCGCAGTGCGTCACTTCATTCGGGCGAGCCGACTTAGGTCACCGTGGCGATAGCACTCAGGATCACATCCGTGACCGCCTGGGGCTGCGACATCATGATGACGTGGGAGCCCTTGACTTCGGTGATCGCTGCACCCGCTCGTTCGGCCATGGAACGGATGACGTCTGCGCCTGCCGCAGTGTCGCCGGTTGCGACCACCGTCCAAGATGGGAGGTTCTTCCATGCCGGCATGCCAGAGGGCTCGGAGAACGCCAACTCGGCGACAGGGCGCTGAGTGGCAGCCATCACAGCAGTCTGCTGAGCAGGCAGGTCGGCGGCGAAGGCATCGTGGAACTTTGCAGCGTCGATGGCAAACTCCACGGCAGTCTTTGGTCCCTGCTCGATCGGATACTGGAGCGGAACCAGCGCCGAGTTCAAGACGCTGTCCTTGGAGACACTTTCAGCATCAATGAGGCGCTCACCCTCATTGGGGGCAAAGCCGGCGACATAGACAAGGCCTACGACGTTTTCCGCGTGCGTAGCGGCGTTGGTGATGACCGCACCGCCATAGGAGTGTCCGACGGCGAGGACAGGCCCGGGGACATCCTTGAACACGCCGGCGATGTAGGCAGAGTCGATCGAGATCCCACGCAACGGGTTAGCCGGGGCGATTACCCGCAAACCTCGCGCGAGCAGCCGCTCAATCACGTCATTCCAGCCGGAAGCATCGGCAAAAGCACCATGTACAAGAACCACGGTGAGTGGCGAAGCAGCGGAGGCGGTTGCAGTGGGCATTTCGAAACTCCTTGAGGATGAGAGTATTCAATGTGGATGTGCTCCAGATCGCCGTCCGCCCAGATCCGGCGCTGACTCAACCCCTGACGATCACGGTGCGCGATGCTGCAATACGGGAAGGGAACACGGGTACGCAGCGGGACAACGGTCCGGCAACCAGCAACTGACCTCCTAGCTGCGCAAGAAGGCAAGCAGATCGGCGTTGAACTGATCTTGGTGCGTTGCAGTCAGGCCGTGAGGTGCCCCCGGGTAGTAGATCTCCTTGACGTTCGGGATCAGCTTTGCCGACTTCTTCCCAGCATCCTTCACGGGGACGATCTGATCGTCCTCGCCATGGAGCACGAGAGTTGGAACATCGAATTTCTTGAGATCCTCTCTGAAGTCCGTTTCCGAAAAGGCCTTGACGCATTCGTACGCGTTCTTTTGCCCAGACTGCATGCTCCAGAGCCAGAACTGATCCAGTTGTCCCTGGGAAACCTTGGCCCCCGGCATGTTGGC
>Ga0182024_10001039_pt1 | contig 72044 bp, 71 predicted proteins | sample P32metaG_FD_120480 | JGI IMG/M metagenome (GOLD analysis project Ga0182024, IMG submission 120480) | Permafrost microbial communities from Stordalen Mire, Sweden - P3-2 metaG (Illumina Assembly) | ecosystem: Environmental > Terrestrial > Soil > Wetlands > Permafrost | place: Sweden: Stordalen...
AAGCTTGCCGCCTGCTGGTCGCCCGCGACCCCCAGAATGGGGATGGCCGCGCCCAGCAGCATGGGATCGGTGGCGCCGAAATCGCCCCGGCTCTCACGCACCTGCGGCAGGATGGTGCGCGGCACGCCGAACAGCTTGAGCAGCGAGGGGTCCCAGTCGCGGGTCTTCAGATTCCACAACATGGTGCGCGACGCATTGGTGACATCGGTGGCATGCACCTTACCCCTGGTCAGGTTCCAGATCAGCCAGGTGTCGATGGTACCGAATGCCAGGTCGCGCCCCTTCAAACCTTTCACATTCTTGAGCAGCCATTCCAGCTTGGTGGCCGAGAAATAAGGATCGAGCAGCAGCCCGGTCTTGGCCGTGATGCTGCGCTCCAGCCCGCGTTTCTTGAGCTGGGCACAGCGTGCGGCACCGCGCCGATCCTGCCAGACAATCGCATTGGCCAGTGGCGCGCCGGTCTTCTTGTCCCAGATCAGCGAGGTCTCACGCTGGTTGGTGATGCCGATGGCGGCCACCTGGCCCGCGTCGCGGCCCTTGAGCACGGCCTGGGCGCAGGCCAGTGCGGCCTGCCAGATCTCGCCCGGGTCATGCTCGACCCAGCCATTGGCCGGATAGATCTGGCGCAAGCCGATGGCATGGCTGGCGAGCGGCCTCGCCTCGCGGTCAAACAGGATCGCCCGGGTCGAGGTGGTGCCCTGGTCTATGGCCAGGATCAGGGACTTGTGTTCGCTCATGCGGCAACAGGGCACACGGTTTGACCGTTTGAGGCAAGAGACTTAATCGGCTGTTAACGGTCGGTCCCTAAAAGTTCCTCTACCAGGGGTGGAAAACCCGCCCTTTTATGCAGAAGGCGTCGTCACTTGGGTCTTACCGCACACGACATGAGCGACATGGGCCGCCTTGCCCAGCTCGCCATGAATCCGCAGAGCGGCGCGACCCGCGAGGAGATCTATCTCGCGGTGGCTTCGCTGTACCGCATCCAGGGTGCGGGGCTGAACACGCGCGAGCGCGAGCTGATGCGCGAGATTCTGCGCCGGCTGACCCGCGACGTGGAAATGGCGATCCGCATCGCACTCGCCCAGCGCCTGGCCGAAGACACTACTGCCCCGCACGACCTGATCCTGCTCTTGGTCGACGACACGATCGAAGTCGCCCGCCCGCTGATCCTCAATTCTCCCCTGCTCACCGAAAGCGACGTGCTGCGCCTGATCGCCGAATCCGGCGTCGGCCATCAGGAAGCGGTGGCAGGGCGACCCAATATCGGGGTTCCGGTCACCGACGCGCTGGTCAAGTGCGGCCATGACTCGGTGCTGATGGCCTTGGTCAAGAACGCCACCGCCCGGATTTCCAGCGTCACCTTCGAAAGCCTGGTGGAAAAGTCCCGCGCCCTTACCGGCCTGCAGGAACCATTGATCCGCCGCGCCGACCTTCCGCCCAAGCTCGCCATCAACATGTGCGAATGGGTGTCGGACGCCCTGCAAACCCACATCCGCGCCAACTATGCGATGGCGCCGCGCAATGTGGAGATCGCCCTCACCGAAGCCAAGCTCGCGGTCAAGAGCGAGCCGATCGGCCCCACCGACGCGCCTGCCGACAGCGCCCACAAGCTGGTGGACAAGCTGGCCGCCAGCGGCCAGCTTAAGGCCGGCTTCCTGATGCGGGTGCTGAGCCAGGGCCAGGTGGATCTGTTCGATCTGGCCTTCGCCAAGCTGATGGGTCTGGAGCTTGCCGCCTTCCGCAGCGCCTTCTACGACCGGGGTGCGCGCATGGTGGCCCTGGGCTGCCGCGCCGCCGGCATCGACCGCAGCGTCTTCGCCACCGTCTTCAATCTGTCGCGCCAGGCGCGCGGCATGGCGGTGGTGATGACCGCGCCCGACACCGCGGCTGTGGACCAGGTATTCACGACCTTCACCCGCCAGGACGCGCTGGACGAACTGCGCAAGACCGCCAGTTAGTTCCGGTCCCGAGAAGACGCGCGCATTTTTGCGCACCAGCCCCGCTGTGCTAGGCTCACCCGTCTCCCGGGGCTTTCATGACCAAGCTGCATTTCACCGCCGTGCCGCATGCGGAAGAGTCCGTCACGGCCCTCGCCCAGCGCTATGGCGATGCGGGACCGGAAAATTGCGACGTGGTGGTGGCGCTGGGCGGCGACGGCTTCATGCTGCAGACCCTGCACAGCTTCACCGGCAAGGGAAAGCCGATCTATGGCATGAACCGGGGCACCGTCGGCTTCCTGATGAACGAATATCATGACGGCGATCTGATCGAGCGGCTGGCCGCAGCCGAGAAGGCCGTGATCCACCCCCTGCTGATGACCGCGCATACCCAGTCGCGCGCGGTCGAGGCGCGCGCCTTCAACGAGGTTTCGCTTTTGCGCGAAACCCGCCAGGCTGCCAAGATCCGCATCCTCGTGGACGGCCGCCCGCGCATTTCCGAACTGATCTGCGACGGGGTGCTCGTGGCGACGCCGGCGGGTTCCACCGCCTATAATCTGTCCGCCCACGGACCAATCCTGCCGATCGACGCCGATCTTCTGGCGCTCACCCCCATATCGGCCTTCCGGCCGCGCCGCTGGCGCGGCGCGCTCCTGCCCCACCGCGCCAAGGTCCGCTTCGAGATGCTGGAGAGCCGCAAGCGCCCGGTCAGCGCCGTGGCGGACGATTTTGAGGTGCGCGACGTCAGCGCCGTCGATGTGGCCGAGGACCGCTCGATCTCCATGACCATGCTGTATGACGCCGGCCATAACCTGGACGAGCGCATCCTGGCGGAGCAGTTCAGCGACTAAAGCCCTGTTCCGGCTGCAATCCCGCTCCGGCTGCCTCTCCCTGCACGCGCGCCAGCGCGTTTGCATAGGGGGCGGCCGTAGCATCGCTTGCGATGCGTAGGCCGGAGGGGGTCAAATTTGCACTTCACGAAGCCTTAATGGCCGTTAAGCTACTGTCCGGGCAGCCCTAAAGGGCGAATTGGTGCTGGGACAATGAGTGGCTATCGTTTCGACCGGCTGAAGATTCTTGTGGTGGATGACAACATCCACATGCGCAAGCTCGTCACCACCGCCCTACAGGCCTTTGGCGTCATCCAGATCTATGAGGCCGACAGCGGCGAGCGCGCCTGGACGGTGCTGCGCGAAGCCAATCCCGATGTTATCGTGCTGGACTGGGTGATGGAAGGCATGTCCGGCATCGAGCTGGTCAGCATGATCCGCGCCAACCCTGCCTCCCCCAATCCTTTCGTGCCGGTGATCATGCTGACCGGCCACACCAGCCTCGAACATGTGCGCGAGGCGCGCGACGCCGGCATCAACGAATTCATCGCCAAGCCGGTGTCGGTCAAGACCATGATGTCACGCCTGGTCGCGGTGATCGAGCATCCGCGCCCTTATGTGCGCACCAAAGGTTATTTCGGGCCCTGCCGCAGGCGGCGCGGCGCCGAAGACTATCGCGGGCCGGAACGGCGCACCGAAAACGGCAAGCAGCTGGCGGCGGAGTAGACCCATGGGACACAAGCAGCAGCCGATCGAACTCTTCATGCCGCCCAATATGCTCAAGGCCAAGGTCGGCGGCGGGCTGGGCGGCGTCGACATGGCGGCGATAAAGCGCGCCGAAGCCGCGATGGATGCGCTCAAGGGCGAATTCTCCGGCTGGATCGCCGACGATGTGAACAAGCTGATCGCGGCGCGCGCGCGCTATGCCGATACGCCCGATGCCGATGCCCGCGCTGCGCTTTTGCGCGCCGCCCATGACATCAAGGGCCAGGCGCCCACTTTCAACTATCCCCTGATCGCGCGTGTCGCCGGTTCGCTGTCGCGCATGATCGGCGAATTACCCGAGACGACGGCCATTCCGGTGGCGCTGGTGGATGCCCATGTCAACGCCATCCAGGTCATCCACAAGCTCGCCATACAGGACACCAACGACAAGACCGCCCAGGCCCTGTGCGCCGAGCTGGATGCGCGCGTCGACGAAGTGCTGACGAAGAACAAGTAACACGGTTGCCGCCCCCACGGCCTGAGCCTAATCTTGGGCCATGACGGCGGCTGTGCGGTTATGGCTGATGCTGTTCGCCATGGTTTCGCTGACCGCGATGCTGGGCTTCACCGTCGCGCCTTTCTATGAAGCCGGCATCCGCGCGCTGGGGCTTGAGCCGGAAATCCAGCCGTCGATATGCGAGGAAGGTGATCTCTGTCGCGCCAACGGCGGCGGGGATGCGTAATCGGATCACCCCTCATCCGTCTCGCGGCTTTACCGCTCGACACCTTCTCCCACAAGGGGAGAAGAAAAAGATGCCCTCTCCCCTTGTGGGGTCCGAAGGACGCGACACATTCCGAAGGAATGTGTCGGGTGAGGGGTAATGTTTAAGATGTCGCGTCTTTGGCGTCCGACAGAATACCCAGCAAGCTCGGACCAAAACTGATCGCAGAACTGGGTGTAGCGCCCCCGAGACTGCCCAGCTGGCTGTTGCCAAAGCTCTTGCCCAGATTGGGATTGAGCGCAAACAGATTGCCGAACATGCTTTGGCCGCCGCCCGGCTGCCAGTTCATCACACTGGCCATCAGCATCTGCACTTCCGCGTCATGGGCTGTCGCCACTTTCAGGCGCGCGTCATGCACGGGCGTGATGTCGGCAAGCGGGGCCACCCGGACGGTGCCCTCAGCCCCAGGCTGGCGCATCGCCCAGTCATAAACCTCGCGCACCGACTTGGTCGCGCCGTCGGCGTGATAGAAAACGCTTCTGTTCGACGCCGCGGCATTGGGGAATTGCGCCGCCGCATTGGCTGACGGATCGCTGCCCATCAGCTTGATCAGCCTGCAGGCCGCATCGGGGCCCAGGAAGTGGGCGGCATACAGCTCGCCGCCGCAGACATCGCGGCCGAGGCTGGCGCGCATCTGGCCTTGCGTGGATTTGGCATATTCGCCCGCCATGATGGCGCAGACTTCGGGATCCTTGCGCAGGGCCAGGATCTCCTGCTTCTCCGACGCAGGCGCGTGATAGCGGCCGTCGGCGTCTTTGGTGATGGCGCTGGCGTAGTTGCCCAACCCGTATTGCGCGCCATGCTCCTTCACCAGACCGAGCCAGGTCTGGTCGATGAACTGGAACAGGCCGGCGGCAGACGACGAACTGGATTGGGCGTTGGGCTTGAGGCTGGACTCGCGCATCGCGGTGCCCAGCAGGTAATGGAAATCCGATCCCGTCGCGGCGGCGGCATTGCGCAGCGCGGTAACGACGGTAGAGCGTTCTGCTCCCAGGGCGGATGCGGCTTCTGCCTGCATGGTCCCGGTTTTGCCCCTTTATGGTTAAGGATCGCTTACCGGAAGGCTTGGGCCAGTGGCGCCTCGGCAGGTTCCGGCCAGGGAACCGCGCCCGAGTGGCCCCAGACCGGCCCGGGCCAGGCCGGATCGCCCTTGAAGCGTCCGATCACATGGACATGAAGCTGGGGCACCATATTGCCCAAGGCACCGACATTGAGCTTTTCCACCCCCGGCAGCGCCCGCACCAGGCCCGACAGCTTCACCACCTCTTGCATCAGCTTGGCCTGATCGTCGGCGCTAAGGTCGGCGATCTCCACCACGCCGGCGCGGCGTGGCACCAGCAGGCCCCAGTGATAGCGGCTGTCGTTGTAGAGAAAGAGACGGCTGAGCGGCCAGTCGGCCAGCGTTACCGTCAGGGATGCGATCACGGGATCGACGATGAACTCGGTCATGGCTGCTCCTTGGAAAATCGTCGCGGATCGAATTCGGGAATGACCAGGCCCTTGCCCAGGATCAGGTCGGCCATTTCCTGCGCGATGGCGGGCGCAAACAGGATGCCATTGCGATATTGGCCGCCGGCCATAAAAAGGCCCGCGTCGCGGGTGGGCCCCAGCAGCGGCAGGCTATCGGGGCTTTTGGGGCGCAGACCCGCCCAGTGATCGGCCAAGGTCCAGTCCGCCACCGCCGGCATCAGCTTGGCCGCCCGCGACCACAGATGATCGCGCGCCTCGGCCGTGGGGCTGGTGTCGAATCCGGCTTCCTGCACCGTCGCACCCACCAGCAGACGCCCGTGACGCGGCACGCAATAGACGCCCTCGCCCCACACCACCGGCGCGGGCAGCAGAGCGGGATCGGGCGGCTGCAGCGCGATCATCTCGCCCTTCACCGGGGCAATGGGAATGTCATCGAGCAGGCCGGCCCAGGCGCCGGCCGCGATCAGCGCGGCATCGGCCTGGTAGCGGCCATAGGGGCTCTGCACGCCCGAGACCCGGCCGTCCTTTACCTCAAAACGCACCGCCGCCTCGTTGGGCAGGATAGTGCCGCCCGCTTTCAGAAAGGCGATCGCCAGCGCCTCGCCCAAGGCGCGGTTGTCGACATGGGCCTCGTGCGGCGACCACAGCCCGCCAACCGCTGCCCCCAGCAATGGCACCAGGGCACGGGCCTCATCGGCCCCCATGACTCGCACCTCGCCCACAGCACGCGGCCGCATCGCTTCCAGTTCGGCCGCGTCGGCCGCCAGCAGCAGCGCCCCGCTGGACGACAGATACACCGTCCGGCCGCTGGCCTCCTCCAGCTCGGCGGCGAAGCCGGGCCACATCTGATGCGCCCGCAGCGCCAGCGCCCGCTCGGCGTCGGCGGCGTCTTCCAGCTCCGCGGTCATGGCCAGCATTCCGGCCGCGGCCCAGCTTGCCCCCATTGCCGGCTGGCTGCGTTCCAGGATGGTGACGGCACAACCGGCCTGCTGCAGCCGCCAGCCGATGCCCAAACCGGCCACGCCGGCGCCGATGATGACGATGTTCACGCCGGCCCCTTCCCCGCCTGAACAATCCCTGTCCAGCCAATGAGATAGCCAGCGTGATTAAAGTGATTCCGAAAGAGGGCCGGGGCCGCGATGGCCGCTATGACAGCAGAAACATCGCCGCGGCGGGCACAGGACAACAGGCTCATACAGCCTCTATAGCCGCTCGCCCTTCCCGCCGCATCAGACAAACCCCATGTAACACCCATGCTTCTCCCACGTATTATGGGGGCAATTCTTCGAGAGGTTCAGGTCATGGAAAAGGCACTCTTCGGCGCCGGCTGCTTCTGGGGCGTGGAGGATTTCTTCCGCCAGGTGCCCGGCGTGATCGACGCCGTCTCCGGCTATGCCGGCGGCACCACCGACAACCCCACCTACAAGCAGGTCTGCAATGACGAGACCTATCATGCCGAGGTGGTCGAGGTGACCTTCGATCCCGCGCGGGTCAGCTACGCCAGCCTGGTCGAGCTGTTCTTCCGCATGCACAACCCCACCCAGAAGAACCGCCAGGGGCCGGACTTCGGCACCCAGTATCGGTCGGTGATCTTCACCCATGGCGCCGAGCAGCAGCGCGTCGCCGAGGAGGTCCGGGCGAAGGTCGATGCGTCGGGCAAGTGGAACCGGCCGGTGGTCACCCAGATCGAGCCTGCCCCGACCTTCTGGAAGGCCGAGGATCACCACCAGCGCTATTTCCAGAAGCATGGCGGGCACTGCCATGTCTCCTTCGCCGAATTGGCTGACGAGGACACCCGGTAAGCCAGCGACTTGTCATGGCCCGGACGAGCCGGGCCATGACAATGGTGGCCAATTCTTCTTAAGGCGATGTACCCGTCGTCGAAGTGGACGACGAAGAACCGCCGCCCGCCGCACCTGTGCTGTTGGCCGAGGTGCCATTGCCGGCGGTCGCCAGCGCCACGGTGATGCCGATCAGGGCGGCGCCCGCGACAATGTACATGCCGGTACCGCGTTCAAACTGCGCCGTATGCACGCCCGCGGGCCTTCCGGGCGCCAGCGGCGCGCCCGTGTCGGCATAGGCTCCCAATGCCGACGATCCGAGCGTCAGAATTCCAAGTGTCAAGCGAAGTGTCAAAACTGTGGCAAGCTTCATGTACAATCTCTCCGGTGCCGCCCCCTAAGGGGGAAGGCTGGGAACCGAGAGAGCGTTCCATCATCGCAGATTAAACCGGCGCAAGAGAGGAACTTGGCGCCTCTAGCGGACGCCGCGCGCGATGCAGATGGACGTCACCGGCTTGCCGTCGCTTTTATCGGGAACCGCGACTTCAAAGACAAAGCCGCATTGCTGGGTCAGCACCGTGTCATCCATCAGCCGCGCCCGCCACTCGCCCTTCACAAAGGTGACCTGCCAGCTGGGATGATGGCTGGGCGCAATGCCGCAAAATTCATCACCGCAGGAGTCCTTCGCCCGCTTGAGCGCCTGATCTTGCGAAATGCCATCGGCCCAGGCCGGCACGCTGAGAAAACACAGCAGAACCAGACTGGGCTTGCGCATGCGTTATTTCCCGGTTGCGTTTTTCACCACAAAGCCGGCGGCGACAGAACTGCCATCCGACAGCTTCAGCAACACGCCCACTTTCGATCCCAGCTTCATCTTGGCGGTGGGGTTCTCGCACATCAGGTGATAGCCGCCGGGCGCGAAGTGCACGGTGCCGCCGGCGGGCACGCTGACCCTGTCCACCATGTCCATGCCGCTCATGCCGCCCTTGTTGGACGATTGGTGGATCATCAGCATGCCGCAGGCATCCGAATCCGCAGCCACAATGGAGACATCGCGGCCGGTGCCGTTATAGGCGGTGAAATAGCCGCCCGCCGGCAGCTTGCCTGGCAGGGCGCGAAACCAGCCATCGGTGATCTCGAAGGGCGCTGCCTGCGCCACACCCGTCATCATCAAAAGCATCACAACACTAAGCTGCTTCACGTTCCGCTCTCTCCTCATTCAGCCGCATGGTCACCAGCACCACGATCATGGCGGTGAAACTGGTCAGGGTTCCCGGCAGCCAGATGATCAGGCCGCCATAATGTTGGTCATTCAGCGCGGTCATGTCCAGCACCCGCCCGCAGATGGTGTAGACCGGATAAAAATCATGGGTGCTGAGCGACAGGATCGCGCCCAATACCATCTGCGGCAGCTCGATCACCAGGATCAGGGCGGCGCGTATCAGGTGCGACAGGCGCGCCGGCGGCTTAGGGCGCGAGTCCAGGATCAGCGACCAGAACATCACGCCATTGACCGCCATGGTCCAGTTCATCAGCTCGTACAGGTTCGCATCCAGCATGACGCGGGTGTGGATGGCCGGGATCAGCCAGAAATAGAGCAGGCCCACGAACAGGAATGGCGCCATCACCGGATGCTGGAGGAAAGACAGCGTCCCCTGCACCGGCCGCGATTGGATCACGGGTTTGAGGAAATCCGGCATTCCCGCCCACAGCACCTCGCCGCACATGCCAAGCGCGATCAGGAAGGCGCCGGCATGATGCAGCACAAAATGCGCCCAGCGATGCACAAAGAACATGTGCTGGGCGTAATAGTCGATGCGGGTCTGCAGCACGATATAGAAGCTGGCCACGCCCAAGACGAAACAGATCAGCCGCCACAGCGGTGGATGCCGGTCTTTGGGCAGGATACTCAGTCCACGGATGAACCAGCCGAAGGTGAGCGTGGTGGCGAGATATTCGCCCCAGGAAAATTCCCAGGGCAGAAACACCGGCAGATCGGCCGGATAAAAGCGGCAAATCACATACAGCGCCGCGCCGACCACAAGCACCGCGGCATACCACAGCGGAATGCGCTTCACGACTTGCCCATCAAGCGCGCCATGTCATCGCGGCCCTCGCGCGCGTATGCGCCACGCACCGCGTCGCGGTCGGCTTCGTCGCGGTTCTGGGTCAGCTTGTACTTGCCGTCGAGCTGGGCGATTTCCAGCTCGAAACCGACAATGCCCTTCAGCATGGCGGCGATATAGCTTTCCGGCGCCTCATCGATGGTCCAGGGCTCGGGCCGCGGACTCTCATGGGCGTTGCTCAAAGCGGTGACATGGGCGCGCAGCCAGTCCGCGTCTTGAATCCAGCGGATGCGGCCCTTCGCATGTACCGTGATGTAATTCCAGGTCGGCACCGCCTTGCCGGTCTCGGCCTTGGACGGATACCAGCTGGGCGAGACATAGGCGTGCGGACCCAGGAAGATCGCCAGCGCCTCGCCCTCGCCTGACTTCCACGCCGGATTGGCGCGCGCGACATGGCCGCGCAAAAAGCCGTCCTGCAACAACATGGGCAGGTGATTGGCTTCCAGACCTTGGGTGACGAGCGTCGCAAAGCCGATCCGCCGCATGGCGTCATGCAGCACCTCTGGCCGGGATTCGCGAAAGGCGTCGGGGATATACATCAAACTGGTCCTCGGGGCCGCGATAATATGCATCTCGTGCCCACGCGCGAAAGCGTGATAAGGACGCGGCCATGCGCATGGCTGCCCTTCTTCTGGCGTTGGCACTGGCCGGCTGTTCCAAGCCCAGCTGGCATATGACCGACATTACAGACGGCATGCCGCGGCTTACGTTTCACATGACGGAAGGCGGCAAGCCGGTCACAGCGCAGGATTTCCGGGGCAAGGTGGTCGCGCTCTATTTCGGCTACACCCATTGTCCCGATGTCTGCCCGGCGACGCTTGCCAACCTGTCCGACATGGCAGCCAAGGTGCATTCGCCTGATCTGCGCATCTTGTTCGTCACTGTGGACCCCGACCGCGACAGTGACGCCGTGCTGGCCGACTACGCCAGGGCCTTTTCACCGCAGGTCGTCGGCCTGCGCGGTTCGGCCAATCAACTGGCCGATCTGGCGCGGCGCTACCGCGTCGCCTACACCGTGACCAAGGGTCCGCCTTACGAGGTGATGCATTCCAATGCGGTGTTCTTCTTCGACCGTGACGGCCGCGCCCGCCTGGTCACCACCGACACGACCGACACCGCCGGCATGGCGGACGACGTGAAAAGGTTGCTGAACTAACCTCATCTGTCATTCCCGCGAGTTCATAGCGACAGCGTATGAACGGGAATCCATTCATCCGTTTATGCGAATGTCAGACAAAGGATGCCCGCTTCCGCGGGCATGACAAGAGTTTAGATATGCAGCGCGGCGCCGTCCGCCGCCAGCACCGCTTCATGCATCATCTCCGACAAGGTCGGATGCGGGAAGATGATGTGGCTGAGTTCCTGGTCGGTCAGCTCGCCGGTCTTGGCGATGACATAGCCCTGGATCAGTTCGGTCACTTCCGCGCCCACCATATGCGCGCCCAGAAGCTCGCCGGTCTCGGCATCGAACACGGTCTTGACCAACCCGTCGGCCTCGCCCAGCGCGATGGCCTTGCCGTTGCCGATGAAGGGGAATTTGCCGACCTTGATTTTTTTTCCCGTGGCCTTCGCCGCAGCCTCGGTCAGGCCCACGCTCGCAACCTGCGGCCAGCAATAGGTGCAGCCCGGCACGTTGGAGGTGTTGAGCGGATGCACGCCCTTCACGCCCGCGATCTTCTCGGCCACGATCACGCCTTCATGCATGGCCTTGTGCGCCAGCCAGGGCGCGCCGACCAGGTCGCCGATCGCCCACACGCCGTCCACGCCGGTCTCGCCATATTTGCCGGCGACGACATGGGTCTTCTCGACTTTTATCCCAGCGGCTTCCAGGCCGATGTTCTCGACATTGCCAACAATGCCCATGGCCAGGATCACCCGGTCCACGGTGACGTCTTCGGTCTTGCCGGCCTTGTCCTTCAGGGTGCAGGTGACATTGTCCGCGCCCTTTTTCAGTTCGGTCACCTGGGTGCCGGTCTTGAGCTTCATGCCCTGTTTGGTGAAAGCCTTGGCGGCGAAGGCGGAGATTTCCTCGTCTTCCACCGGCAGCACGCGGTCCAGAATCTCGACCACGGTCACCTCGGCGCCCAGAGTTCGATAGAAGCTGGCGAATTCGATGCCGATGGCGCCCGAACCCACGACCAGCAGCGATTTGGGGAAGCTGGGCGGGATCATCGCCTCGCGATAGGTCCACACCAGCTTGCCGTCGGGCTCCAACCCCGGGAACGTACGCGCGCGCGCGCCCGTCGCCAGCACGATGTTCTTGGCGGTGACGTCGGTGGTCTTGCCGTCCTTGGTGACCGTGAGCTTGAGCTTGCCCGTCAGCTTGGCCTCGCCCGGAATGACGGTGATCTTGTGCTTCTTCATCAGGAAGCTGACGCCGTCGGAAAGCTGTTTCGACACGGCGCGGCTGCGCTTGACGATGGCCTCGATGTCGAACTTGAAATTGTCGGCCGAGAAACCGAACTCACCCAGCCGGTGCATCAGGTGCCAGATTTCCGACGACCGCAGCAGCGCCTTGGTGGGAATGCAGCCCCAGTTCAGGCAGATGCCGCCCATGCGGTCGCGCTCGACCACCGCGGTCTTCAGGCCCAGCTGGGCGCAGCGGATGGCGCAGACATAGCCGCCCGGTCCGCCGCCCACCACGATCACGTCATAAGAGTCAGCCATGGCAACGCCCTCACAACAGCATCGAAGCAGGTTCTTCGATGAACTGCTTCAGGGTTGCGAGGAACTTGGCGCCGGTGCCGCCGTCCACCACCCGGTGATCGGCCGACATGGTCACGGTCATGATGGTGGAGATTTCCACCTTGCCGTCACGCACCACCGGCCGCTCCTCGCCGGCGCCGACCGCGATGATGCAGCTCTGCGGCGGGTTGATGATGGAGGTGAAGCTCTTGATGCCGTACATGCCCAGGTTGGAGACCGAGAAGCCGCCGCCCTCATACTGGTTGGGCTTGAGCTTCTTTTCCTTGGCCAGGCCGGCCAGAGTCTTGACCTCGTTGGAGATCTCCACCAGCCCCTTGGTCTGCGCCTTGAAGATGATCGGGGTGATCAGGCCGAAGTCCAGCGCCACGGCGACGCCGACATCGGCATCCTTGTGGCGCAGGATCGCGGTGTCGGTCCAGGACGCGTTCACGTCGGGATGCTTCATCAGCGCCATGGCCGACGCCTTCATGATGAAGTCGTTGACCGACAGCTTGTAAGCCGGGACCTTGTCTTTGCCCTTGGGTGCTGCGGCATTCATCTTCTCGCGCACCGCCATCAGCGCATCGAGATTGCAGTCCACCGTCAGGTAGTAATGCGGGATCAGCGTCTTGGCCGACGTCAAACGCTTGGCGATGGCCTTGCGCATATTGTCGTGTGGGGTCTCGGTATAAGAGCCAGCCGGATAGAGCAGCCGCGCATCGGGCAGCGGCGCAACACCGGGAATGCCGCCACCACCGGCGGCAGGTGCGCCAGCGGCCGCAGCCGGCTTGGCTGCGCCGGGCTTGGCGTTTTCCACGTCCGACTTGACGATACGGCCGCGCGGGCCGGTGCCGGCGATGGCCGCGATATCAATGCCCTTCTGGGCGGCGATGCGCTTGGCCAGCGGCGAGGCAAAGACGCGCGCGCCATCGGACTTCGTTTGCTGGGCGGCTCCGCCGCCGGGGGCAGCAGGCGCAGCAGCAGGCGCGGCCTTCGCCGCAGGAGCGGCTTCTTTTTTTACGGCTTCGCCAATGTCTTTCATGGCGGCGGGAATGTCCTGTTTGGCAGGTGCGGCGGCGGGCGCGTCGCCCATCTTCTCGCCCTCGTCCAGCAGCACGGCGATGGGCGCATTCACCTTCACGCCTTCGCTGCCTTCCGGCACCAGGATCTTGCCGATCTTGCCCTCGTCCACGGCCTCGAATTCCATCGTGGCCTTGTCGGTCTCGATCTCGGCCAGGATGGTGCCGGACTTGACGGTGTCGCCTTCCTTGACCAGCCACTTGGCGAGTTTTCCTTCCTCCATGGTGGGAGAAAGCGCGGGCATCAGGATGTTGGTGGCCATGGGTTAAGCCTTGTAACAGACGGCCTTCACCGCCTCGATCAGATCCTCGACCGTGGGGAGCGCCAGCTTTTCCAGATTGGCGGCGTAAGGCATGGGCACGTCCTTGCCCGACACCTTGGTGGGCGGCGCGTCCAGATAATCGAACGCCTCCAGCGCCACGCGCGAGCAGATTTCCGAACCGATGGAGCAGACCGGCCAGGCCTGTTCGAAGGTGACGATGCGGTTGGTCTTTTTCACGCTCTCCAAGACCGTGTCCATGTCCAGCGGGCGCAAGGACCGCAGGTCGATCACTTCGGCATCGATGCCGTCCTCGGCCAGCTTCTCGGCCGCTTCCAGCGCCTGACCCACAGTGATCGAATAGGACACAATGGTCACATCCTTGCCGGGGCGACAGATGCGCGCCTTGCCGATGGGCAGCACAAAATCGTCCAGCTTGGGCACCGGGAATGACTTGCCGTACAGCATTTCATTTTCCAGGAAGCAGACCGGATTGGGATCGCGGATCGCGGCCTTCAGAAGACCCTTGGCGTCGGCGGCGGAATACGGCGCGATCACCTTCATGCCCGGCACGGATGCATACCAGGCGGCATAGTCCTGGCTGTGCTGGGCGGCGACGCGCGAGGCCGCGCCATTGGGACCGCGGAACACGATGGAGCAGCTCATCTGCCCGCCCGACATATAGCGCGTCTTGGCGGCGGAGTTGATGATCTGGTCCATCGCCTGCATGGCGAAATTCCAGGTCATGAATTCGACAATGGGTTTCAAACCATCAAAGCCCGCGCCGATGGCAAGCCCGGTAAAACCATGCTCGGTGATGGGCGTGTCGATGACACGGTTGGCGCCGAACTCCTGCAGCAGGCCCTGGCTGATTTTATACGCGCCCTGATATTCGGCGACTTCCTCGCCCATCAGGAAGACGTCGGGGTCGCGGCGCATTTCTTCGGCCATGGCGTCGCGCAGCGCATCGCGCACCGTCTGGTTGATGAATTCGGTGCCGGCGGGGACTTCCGGCTCGGCGGCGGCCGTAAACTTGGGGGCCGCGTGTGCCTCAGCCTTCGGCTCATCTTTCGGTGCCTCCACCTTGGCTTCGGCTTTGGGCGCTTCAGCTTTCTTGGCCGGCGCCGCGCCAGGGGCCTCGCCGTCGGCCAGCAAGGTGGCGATGGGCGAATTGACCTTAACGCCTTCTGTGCCTTCGGCGACCAGGATCTGGCCGATCTTGCCCTCGTCCACGGCCTCGAATTCCATCGTGGCCTTGTCGGTTTCGATCTCGGCCAGAATGGTGCCCGACTTGACGGTATCACCCTCCTTGACCAGCCACTTGGCGAGTTTGCCCTCCTCCATGGTGGGGGAAAGCGCGGGCATCAGGATCTCGGTGCTCATCAGGCGTAGATATCCGTATAGAGTTCGCTCAGGGCGGGTTCGGGGCTTTCGGTGGCGAATTCGGCGGCTTCCACGACGATCCGCTTCACTTCGCCGTCCATCTGCTTGAGGTCCAGCTCGTTGACCAGGCCGCGATCGATCAGCTTCTTGCCGAAATTCTCGATGGGATCGCGCTTCTCGCGCATTTCCGTGACCTCTTCCTTGGCGCGGTACTTGGCGGGGTCGGACATGGAATGACCGCGGTAGCGATAGGTGTTCACCGACAGGATGATGGGGCCCTTGCCCGAACGGCAATATTCCATCGCCTCCAGGCCGGCCTGCTGGACGGCTTCCACATCCATGCCGTCGACATTGACGCCGGGAATGCCGAAGGAGGAGCCGCGCTTGGAGAAATCCGACACCGCGCTGGAACGCGCCACCGACGTGCCCATGGCATAGTGGTTGTTCTCGATCACATAGATGACCGGCAGCTTCCACAGCTCGGCCATGTTGAAGCTCTCATAGACCTGGCCCTGGTTGGCGGCGCCGTCGCCGAAATAGGTCAGGGTCACGGCCTTGCTGCCGCGATATTTGTTGGCGAAGGCGAGGCCCGTACCGATCGGCACCTGGGCGCCGACGATGCCGTGGCCGCCATAGAATTTCTTTTCGCTCGAGAACATGTGCATCGAGCCGCCCTTGCCGCGCGACAGACCGGTGGAGCGGCCGGTGAGTTCCGCCATCACCGCCTTTGGATCGATGCCTTGCGCCAGCATGTGGCCATGGTCGCGATAGGAGGTGACCTGCTGGTCGCCCTGTTTGGCCGCGCCCATCAGGCCGACCACCACCGCTTCCTGGCCGATATAGAGATGGCAGAAACCGCCGATCAGACCCATGCCGTAAAGCTGGCCGGCCCGCTCTTCAAAACGGCGGATGAGAAGCATGTCGTGATAAAGTTTTTTCAGGGATTCCGAGTTGCTTTTGGCGGCTTCTGGCATGTTTGGGAGGGCCGTTTTGGGTTCAGGGAAAAGCTTGGAACCGTCGTTGTTGCAAGCCCCAAGCGACTTGGCAAGAACATTGTTATTTTATTGCGCTGCACGCGCGAACACTGTTCGGAAGGCCAGCAATCTTGATGCGCGGCGCAAGCCTAGCCGAGCAATTTTTCAATAGTGAGACGCAGAGAAGTTGTCAGCGACCGGCGCGCGGTACGGCGACCTGGTTGGGCGCGCCGTCCATCAGCTGGCCGCGGGCCAGCTCCTCGACCAGGTCGGGATCGGCATCGGACTTTTCCATCAGGGCGATGCGATGCTCCAGCCGGGCGCGATTGTCCTGCAGCTGGGCCAGTTGCTGCTGCTGGATGCCGAGCTGGGCCTGGGTGTCCACCAGCGTCAGAACCCCGCGATTGCCCCAGATGGTGTAGGCGCCGAAATAGGCGACCACGGCCACGGTGATGGCCGGCACCACCAGAACGCCGAAAATGCGCGAGACCGAACGCTTGATTCGCATTCCCCCAACGAATCACACACTGATTCGCGGTGTCAACAGAGATTCAGTTAAAGATTCCAGGAACTTGGGCCGGGGGCCATTAACACTTGCGCGCCTTGTGGAGCCTACCCATTAGAGTGGGGGCATGAAGTGGTTCGTCGTCCTGATCTGGTTCCTGATCTCGTTCCTGGCGGGGGCGACGATCTATCTGGCGGTTGCGCCCAATCCCGTCATCGAAGCCATTGTGCAGAATCTGAACGGCGCCAGTGTCCTGGACCGCTGTGTGCAGGCGTCCCGCTGCCGCAAGGTGCAGCAGGCTCCCGCCCGGCCGGGGCATTACCGGATGGCGCCGGCGGGAATGGACCGGGGTTAGCTCCTGAGGATCGAACGGCCCGCATACGTCGCCGCGTCGCCCAACTGCTCCTCGATGCGCAGAAGCTGATTGTACTTGGCGAGACGATCAGAACGCGCCAGCGAACCGGTCTTGATCTGGCCGCAGTTGGTGGCCACGGCAAGATCGGCAATCGTAGAGTCTTCCGTCTCGCCCGAGCGATGGCTCATCACCGCCTTGTAAGCGGCCTTGTGCGCCATCTCGACCGTCTCCAGGGTCTCGGTCAGCGAACCGATCTGGTTGACCTTGATCAGGATGGCGTTGGCGGTATGCGTGTCGATGCCCTGCTTCAGGCGCTTCACATTGGTGACGAACAGATCGTCGCCCACCAGATTGACGGTCTTGCCCACCACGTCGGTCAGCGCCTTCCAGCCGGCCCAGTCGTCTTCCGCCATGCCGTCTTCGATGGAGACGATTGGGTACCGCTTGCAGAGATCGGCATAGACCTTGACCATCTCGTCGGGCGACAAGGTCTTGCCTTCGCCTTCCAGCACATACTTGCCGTCCTTGAAGAATTCCGTGGACGCCGGATCGAGCGCGAAGAACACGTCTTCGCCCAGCTTGTAGCCGGCCTTCTCGACAGACTTGGAAATATAGCTCAGCGCCTCGTCCGGGGATTTCAGGTTCGGCGCAAAGCCGCCCTCGTCGCCGACATTGGTGTTGTGGCCGTCGTCATGCAGCGCCTTCTTCAGAGTGTGGAAAATCTCCGCCCCCATGCGCAGCGCTTCGCGGAAGCTCTGCGCCCCCACCGGCATGATCATGAATTCCTGGAAGTCGATCGGGTTGTCGGCATGCACGCCGCCATTGATGATGTTCATCATCGGCACCGGCAGGATGTTGGCCTTGGGGCCGCCGACATAGCGGTACAGCGGCAGGTTGGCGGCTTCGGCGGCTGCCTTGGCCACCGCCAGCGACACACCCAGGATGGCGTTGGCGCCCAGCCGCGCCTTGTTGGGGGTGCCGTCCAGGGCGATCATCGTCCGGTCGATCTTGATCTGCTCTTCCGTGTCCAGCCCGGCCAGGGCGTCGAAGATCTCGCCATTGACTGCGGCGACCGCCTTTTCCACACCCTTGCCGCCATAGCGCTTGCCGCCATCGCGCAGCTCGACCGCCTCATGGGCACCGGTGGAGGCGCCCGACGGCACCGCGGCGCGCCCGAAGCTGCCGTCTTCCAGCCGCACATCCACTTCCACGGTGGGATTGCCCCGGCTGTCCAGGATTTCGCGGCCGGTGATGTCGAGGATGGCGGTCATGGGTTCCTGTCTCCGGGATGCGCTTGCCTTCTAGGCGAGAGCGCCCCCCGGGGCAAGAAAAGCCGCCCAAAACAGAGCAGAGACGTCAGAAAAATGACGCCGGAAACAGGCCTTACAGACGAATGAGGGCTGCCAGGCCCACCCAGAGCATTGCCGACAGGAAGGTGGCATAAAACAATGTCGGAAATCGCCGCGCAGGGGCCCTCAAAATTACCGGCGGCGGATCAGGCTTGACGGCCACCGAACCCCTGCGTTCCGGAAACGGGATCACCATGATGTGCACCACACTCCGGATCTCTTTGCTGTCCGGTCACTCGGCCCGATGCTTCGATTTGGTCTAACGCGCAAACCACGCCCGGGCTCCCAACATGATAGGAAGTGTGATCTGCTTGCGCTGTGACTTTTGTGTGAACGGCTTCGCGCGCAATCTGGAACATCATTATTGCGCTTGCGAATTAACATGTCGCGTTCGGAATGGCATTCGCCTTGGCCGTTCGTATCGGGTGCACAGAAATGCGGTTCGCCGCCCTTGATGGAGTGAGATCATGACGCTTTCCGCACCCGCCTCGCTTTTGACCGCCGCCGTTACCTTGCTGGCCGTGCTGGTCGCGCTATGGACCGCCATCCTGGTGGCGCGCACCCGCCGCCGCGTCGGAATCCCGCCGCCCGCTGTTTCCGGCTCGCCCGACCTGGAATGCGCCCTGCGCGTCCAGGCCAATACGGTGGAGCAGTTCATCCTGTTCATGCCGGCGCTGTGGGTGGCGGCGATCTACTTCCAGGGCTGGGTTCCGCCGGTCATTGGACTGATCTGGTGTGTGGGCCGCATCCTGTTCGCCCTGGGCTACAAGGCGATCAAGCCAAGCGCGCGCGCGCCGGGCTTTGCCCTCACCATTCTTTCAACCCTGGTACTGGTGATCCTGGGCGTGATCGGGATCGTGATGGCCTGGACGGCAGCCAGCGCGACTTGACGGCTACCGCTTTACGATAGCGTCGATCTCTACCAACTGCGCGAGCAGCGCCGGGAAGTCCTTCAGCCTGACCATGTTGGGCCCGTCGCTGGGCGCGTGGTCGGGATCCTGATGCACTTCCATGAACACCGCCGCCACGCCGGCCGCCACCGCGGCGCGCGCCAGATAGGGCACCATGGTGCGGTCGCCGCCGGAACGATCGCCCTGCCCGCCCGGCTGCTGCACCGAATGGGTGGCGTCGAACACCACCGGCGCGCCGAAGCCCGCCATGATCGGCAGTGCCCGCATGTCGTTGACCAGCGTGTTGTAGCCGAAGGAGACGCCGCGCTCGGTCACCAGCACGCGGGCGTTGCCGGCGCCGGTGATCTTGGCGATCACATTCTTCATGTCCCAGGGCGACAGGAACTGGCCCTTCTTCACATTGACGCATTTGCCGGTATGGGCGGCCGCCACCAACAGATCAGTCTGGCGCGAAAGGAAGGCCGGGATCTGCAGCACATCCACGGCCTGGGCCACGGCGGCGCACTGGTCGCGCTCATGCACATCGGTCAGCACCGGGACGCCGAAAGTCTTCCTGATGTCGGCGAAGATGGGCAGCGCGTTCTCAAGTCCGATGCCGCGCTCCGAACTGGCGGATGTGCGGTTGGCCTTGTCGAAACTGGTTTTGTAGATCAGGCCGACACCGAGGGCATCGCACGCCTCTTTCAGCGCCCCCGCCATGTCGAAGGCGTGGGCGCGGCTTTCCATCTGGCATGGGCCGGCGATGATGCTGAGCTTCTTCGCATTGCCAACCTCGACTTGATTGGTTTCTGGGCCGAGCTTGACGACACTATCGGGCTTGACGGCGTGATGGGTGTTCATGCCGCCCTTTTAATTCACGCTTGCGTTTGGGGCAAACCCCTTGGGGGAGGCGGGCAGGAATGTCCGCTTTGCGCCAATAGCGGTCATTGCCCAAGCCGGGAATGCCTGCGGCTAATTCGGAGCCGCTTTTGCCTCAACAATCATTCGAGAAATTTGCTGGACCAGTGACCGCCCCGTAAGGGCCGTAGTCACGTTCGGATAGCCTTCGGCGGCAAGCTGCAACCGGAGCTCTTTTATATTGCTGACTTTGGCGCTCTTTGCGATTTGAAAAGCACGTTCAATTATACCCGGGCGATCATTCATGGCAGGCAACCTGCGAGATTGAACACTGCGCCAGTCGCCACCTTCTGCAGTGGCTGGACTTCATTAACAGCCTTGGCAATCCAAAACTCCTTAGGGAATGCTGCGCGAAAAGACATGGACCGAGCCTAGGCCCTATCTGACCTGGTAGATAGACCTGTCTCACGGGCGCACCCATGGAAACCTTTCCCTATCGCGATCTCAACCGGATTGTGAACCGGCAGTTCAGCCATGCCAACCGCAGATCGAGCACCCTACCATATACCGGGAATGAGGAGTTTGGTCTTCGTCAGGTAGTTGCGATACTGGTCACCAAATTTGTCTGCCATCATTTGTTCTTCCGATTGAACTCTCGCAGCAAACAGCACGAAAAACGCGACGAGGTTCGCAGGACCGACGATCCAATTCGGAACAACCAGGGCCTGACCGAGGGCGTACAAGAAAATTGAAGTGTACATTGGGTGCCGCACATGCCGGTAAAGACCAGATGTCACGAGCTGGTGTCCTTCCCGTAGATCCAGCGAAATTGACCAATTCTTCCCAAGCTCGATATGTGACTGCCGAAAGAGCCATAGGCCTGAAACGGCAACCAGGACACCGGCAGCGAAGACCGCCGGATTGAGTAGATATTCAGCTATCGCGAAAAGCGGAGAAAAGACCCAGAGCAGCGGAAGGATCATGCTTCCAAGCCATGCCAGGGCAAGGACAACAGTTTCGCGCGGACCTCGATGGTTCGCCACGATTGGAATCTTGCGGCTCTGACTGCCGAAGGGTGCACGGATCACTGCAATTGCAGTAATGATTCCAAGTATCGCTGCTTTACCAAACCAGGGATTTAGCGGTTCCACGAAGTCCTCGCAGTGACAGCCCCAACGTACAACGCACGTCGATGCGCGCATTGCTCGTGTGGCGAGCCACGGAGCGGAGTGCCACAAACCAAAACTGTTCCCTGATCGTCCTTGCAGAGTTTTTCATTGAAGCCGGTCGCCACCATCCTGCCAGGCTACGGTAGTAATAGCTGGTTTGGGATCGCCTTTGGAAGGGAATTCCACGAAGACGTCAGGTCGGGCCGGTGACACCGCGGGAGACGTCGCCGCATAGTAAGGTCCTGAATTGCGTGCTGCCACGTCATCAAGGAAGGCAGATGGTTCGCGCATGAAGCGCGACGCTTCGCTAACGTCAAGCCCCGCAGCGACCGCTGTCGCCCTTACGAAGGTCATGCAATTATGGCCGTTCAGATCATACGAGGGCTGCGGAGCGTCGCGCCAAGCTGCCATCAATGCCATCACAGCCTGGTAACGGTCATCACTGATTGTCAGCGAGAAATGCGAGTGCGCGTTTGCGATATAGCCGGGCTCCGCGCCAATGATCTTTCCATCGACCGGTCCAAACATAATCGCCGGTGTCACGTCCGTCGCAGTGAAGCCGTAATTGGCGTCCACCGACACGCCTGCGTCCGTCATGCCGCTTAAGACCACGAAGCCATGCGGGAACTGAATATCAAACAGCCCCACATGCATGTCGCGGGAGTAAAAGGTAAGGGTAACCGCTGCTTGAGCCGGGGCCACCAGACCTAGAAGCAGAGGAAAGAGCAGGAGAACCTTGTGAAGCGGGGTTTTCCGAGGGTTGATCGTCTTTTTCGTCACGTATTCCGTGCCTTATCTCTATTGGTGGCGCGGAAGGGAGACAAATGGGACGTTCGCCAGATATAGAACGCTTAAAGCCCCCTTTCGGTCACAATGCGGGGCACGATCGTGGGAAGCTGACGCTTACGCCTGGGCCGAACGAGCCAGCGAAGGCCGGGGGTCAAATCAGTCTATTGAATGACCGCGGCTGTCGCCGCGGATGCCGCGATGCCGGAGAAGGGCGAGAGCAGATTCATCGCGTCGGTGAAAAAGGTCGTGTGCACCTTGACCACATCGCCGGGATAAATCTCGGTGGTGCGGTCGGCCGGGACTTCGACTTCCTGGTTGGAGCCTTAGCGGCGCACGAACAACACGCTTTCCACCGCGCCGTTGGTGAAACCACCCGCCAGCGCGATCGCGTTCAGCGCATTCATGTGATCGATATACGGATACTGGCCGGGCCGGTTGACCGCGCCGATGATGTAGAACGGACGATAGGTCGTGACTTCCACCGACACGCGCGGCGATTTCAGATACCCCTGTGACAGGGCGCTGCCGATCATCGCTTCCAGCTGCTGGCTGGTGGTGCCGGCGGCGTGGATCTGTCCGATCAGCGGCAGGCGCGCAAAGCCCGAACCATCGATGACAAACTCGCCCGACAGATCGGTCTCACCGAACACGGTCAGGCGCAGCTTGTCGCCCGGGCCCAGCAGATAATCGTAACCGGCACGCCCGCTGGTGACGGCCTGGGGCTGGTAATAGACATAGGGATTGGCGGCGGCGACGGCGGTTTGCGGATATTGCGGTTGGGCCGGCGGCAGCGGCTTGTAGCCGTAAGGTTCGGGCTACGCCTGATACGCGCTCTGCGGTTGATAGGAAGATTGCGGCTGCCACGCGGGCGCGGGTTGCGCATAACCGGGCGCGGGCTGATAGCTTTGAGCCTGGGCGGGATAGGACTGAGCCTGCTGAGGTTGAGCCTGTTGATATGGGGCCTGCTGATCGGCGGGCTGCGGCGCGGGCGAACCCGCCGGCGCCCCCGCTGGCACCGAAGTGCCGCCATTCAGCATGCCGTAATAGCCATTGGCCGAAACACCCGAGCCAGACACCGGTGCATAGCCTTGCGGTGCCGGCGGCGCGGGAATGCCCGCACCCGGCGGCACGGAATCGTAATTGTCACCCGGAAAACGCTTGAGGCCGTAACTGGCGTCTGTCTGCGCATGGGCCGGTGCGAAGACGGCGAACAGCAGCATGCCGGCAAGCAGCATGCCTGCGGCGCGCATCAGGAATAAGGAGACAGTCCGGCCCATGGGGCGAGCTTAAGCCCTTGGCCCTTACGGATTTCCTAGCATCGTGTGGGATGCGGTTAGGGAACCGTTAGGCGTGATTTTGGCGCAAAACCGCGAATACGGCGCCGCCGCTCACACCAACCGGCTCTTCTGCACCGCCGCCGCGATGAAGGACGTGAACAGCGGATGCGGCTCCAGCGGCCGCGACTTCAGCTCGGGATGGAACTGCACGCCGATGAACCAGGGATGATCGGGGATCTCCATGATCTCCGGCAGCCGTCCATCCGGCGACCAGCCCGACACTTCCATGCCGTGCTTGGCCAGGTCCTTGGCGTAGTTGGTGTTCACTTCATAGCGATGGCGATGGCGCTCGCTGATCTCGGTGGTGCCATAGACTTCGGCCACGCGTGAGCCCGGCGTCAGCGTCGCCGGATAGGCGCCCAGCCGCATGGTGCCGCCCATGTCGCCATCGGCAACGCGGGTTTCGACGTCATTGCCCTTCACCCACTCGGTCATCAGGCCGATGACGGGATGCGCAGGCTTGCCGATCTCGGTGGTGCCAGCGCCTTCCAGGCCCGCGAGATCACGCGCCGCCTCGATCACCGCCATGTGCAAGCCATAACAGATGCCGAAGAACGGCACTTTGCGTTCGCGGGCAAAGCGCACCGCGCCGATCTTGCCTTCGGTGCCGCGCTCGCCGAAACCACCGGGCACCAGAATGCCGTCCACATTCTCGAGGAAGGCGGCGGCGTCGTCGCGCTCGAACACTTCGCTGTCGATCCAGTCCAGATGCACCTTGACGTTGTTGGCGAGGCCACCATGGGTCAGCGCCTCCGACAGCGACTTGTAGCTGTCCTTGACCTGCATGTACTTGCCGACCACGGCGATGCGCACCTCGCCTTCGGGGTTCTTCACCCGCTGCACCACATCCTGCCAGCGCGACAGGTCGGGCTCCGGCGCATTCTCGATGCCGAAGACTTTCAGAAGCTGGGTGTCCAGCCCGACATCGTGATAGGCCTGCGGCACCCGGTAGATGGTGTCCAGGTCCATCGCCGGGATGACGCGTTCGGCGGACAGATTGCAGAACAGGCCGATCTTCTTGCGGTCATCGTCGGGAATCGGATGGGAGGTGCGGCACAGCAATATGTCGGGCTGAATGCCGATGGCACGCAGCTCTTTCACGCTGTGCTGGGTGGGCTTGGTCTTCAGCTCGCCCGCCGCCTCGATATAGGGCACCAGCGTAAGATGAATGAAAGCGGTCTGGCCACGCCCCAGATCGTTGTGCAACTGGCGGATGGCTTCGAAGAAGGGCAGCCCCTCGATATCGCCCACCGTGCCGCCGATCTCCACCAGCAGGAAGTCCAGCCCGTCGATATCGGCCAGCACGAATTCCTTGATCATGTCGGTGACATGGGGGATCACCTGCACGGTGCGGCCCAGATAGCCGCCCTTGCGCTCCTTCTCGATCACCTGGGAGTAAATGCGCCCCGAGGTGATATTGTCGGACTTGCGCGCCGAGACACCGGTGAAGCGCTCATAGTGACCCAGATCCAGGTCGGTCTCCGCGCCATCGTCGGTGACATAGACCTCGCCATGCTGGAACGGCGACATGGTTCCAGGATCGACGTTCAGATAGGGATCGAGTTTGCGAAGACGAACCTTGTAGCCGCGTGCTTGAAGCAACGCGCCAAGGGCGGCGGACGCCAGACCTTTTCCGAGGGAAGAGACCACGCCGCCGGTGATGAAGATTAACCGGGCCATGGGAGGCCAACATGTCGAAACACGTGACCGCGCTCAAGCGCAAAAGTGGAAATATTTTTAGCCGCTAACAGCTATGCATCTTGCGCAGGGAGAATCGCGGGACTTCCGCGTGCCGCTCGCCCAAGCTCGCGGCGTTCGCCTGCTTTCGCGGGTCCACTGGACCCGCTCACGCCGCTGATCGCGCGCCGCAGGCTCACTACTGAGGCTTGGGCACCGACGGACCGATGGGCAACGGCGCCGGCAGCGGCGCCGTCTTGGCCGGCACGGGGCCGGAGGCCGAATCAAGGATCGAGGTCTCGTTGTGGCCGCGCAGTGCCAAGAGGTTCAGACCGATGCAGGTGGCAAAGAACAGGAAGGCCAGGATTGCGGTGGTGCGGGTCAGCGTGTCGGCCGCGCCGCGCGGCGTGAACAGCCCGCCCATGGAAGAACCGCCGCCCATGCCCAGTGCGCCGCCTTCGGAACGCTGCAGCATCACAAAGCCGATGAGCGCGACCGCGATGATCAGCTCGGCGACAAGCAAAAGGGTTTGCATCTTCAACCTCACAAGACGGCGCCGCAGGCAAAAACCTACGACTTTATTTTGGTCGCTCAGGCGCTTGCCTACGCTCCGGCGCGGGCTTTTAGGCCATTATTTCCCATTTGGGAAGTTCCCTTGGCGGTTGCGGTTATTTCATTGCGAAACCTGAGGAAAATCGCCGAAACTGCGTAGGCCGGAGGGGCCGTCCGGCGTTTGGTATATATGATGCGAAAGCACTTGTTTCTGCCCCTCCTTCTGGCCCTGGCCGCGCCCGCTGGCGCCTCCCCGTCCGACGATCTTCTGCTGGTGAATCGCCTCAGCTGGGGCGAGACCGCGCAAGGCGACACCTTGGGCGGTCTCAGTGCACAGGCATGGCTGGAACAGCAGCTGCATCCCTCCAACGATGACGGCCTCCCCTCCAAGGTTCAGGCCCAGATCGATGCCATGGAGATCAGCCAGAAGACGCCGGCCCATCTGATCGCGGATGTGCGCGAGTTGCAGCGCGAGGCCAACCGCGAAAAAGGCACCCCCGATGCGGACGTCGCGCGCAAGGCCTTCCAGCAGCGAATGAACGACCTGATGCGCCAGGCCCAGACCCGCTCCCTGCTGCGCGACCTCTATTCGAAGAACCAGCTCAAGGAACAGCTGACCTGGTTCTGGTTCAACCATTTCAATGTCCACGCCCAGAAGGGCGACATCCGCGCCGTGATCGGCGATTACGAAGACCAGATCCGCGCCCACGCGCTGGGCAAGTTCCGCGACCTGTTGCTGGCCACCGTGGTGCATCCTGCCATGCTGCAATATCTGGACAATGCCCAGAACGCCGCCGGCCATATCAACGAGAATTACGCCCGCGAGATCATGGAGCTGCACACGCTGGGCGTGGGCTCAGGCTACAGCCAGCAGGATGTGCAGGAACTGGCGCGCGTCCTGACCGGGCTTGGCGTCAACCTGTCGGGCGAGCTGCCGCGCGGGCGCTTCCGCGGTGACTTCCGCTGGGACTTCCCGCAAGACGCCAACCATATCGCGCTGACGGTGTTCAATCCCCAAAAGCATGATTTTGGCGACAAGCATTTCCTGGGAACCACCATCAAGGGCAGCGGCATCAACGAGATCGGCACCGCCGTCGCCATCCTGTCGGTCGAGCCGCCCACCGCCCATTATATCTCCAAGCAACTGGCGCAGTATTTCTGCTGCGACCAGCCGTCGGATGCGCTGATCCATGCCATGACCGCAACCTGGCGCTCGAGCGACGGCGACATCGCGTCCGTGCTTGAGACCCTGTTTGCGTCCGACGAGTTTCGCCAGTCGCTGGGCAAGAAGTTCAAGGACCCCGTCCACTATGCGGTGTCGGCGGTGCGCGCCACCTATGGCAATCAGCTGATCGTCAGCGCCCAGCCGATGCTGAACTGGCTGAACCGCATGGGCGAGCCGCTCTATGGTCATGAGACACCCGACGGCTATGCGCTCACCACCGCCGGCTGGTCGGGCCCCGGTGAAATGGAAACGCGCTTCGAGATCGCCCAGCAGATCGGTTCGGGCGCGCGCAATCTGTTCAAGTCCGACGATCCGGCTGCGCCACCGCCATTGCCATCGCCGCCACCGAGCTTGCAGCAGACCGCTTATTACACCGCGCTGACGCCTGCCCTGTCGCCGAACACAGCCACGGCCATCGCCCAGGGCAAGAACCAGGTAGACCGCAACATGCTGTTTCTTTCCTCTCCCGAATTCATGAGGCGCTAGCCATGACAAATCACCCCCTCCGCCCTTCGCACCTGATCGGTGCTGCGGGCACCTCCCCCTCGCAGGCGCTGACGCGCGCGATGGGGAGGCGGACCTTCCTTGCTGCCGCAGCTTCAGCTCCCTTGTTCACCGCCGGCCGTCTTTATGCCGCGCCCATGTCGGGCCCGCGCCTGCTGGTGGTGTTTTTGCGTGGCGCCTATGACGCTTCCAACATCCTGATTCCGGTTTCCAGCGACTTCTACTATTCGGCGCGCCCCAACCTGGCCGTGCCCAAAACGGCCGCCTTGCCGCTGGAAAGTGATTGGGGCCTGCATCCGGCGCTGAAGGATTCCATCTATCCCTTGTGGCAGAACAAAGAGATCGCCTTCATCCCCTTTGCCGGCACCGACGACACTTCACGCTCGCATTTCGAGACGCAAGACACGATCGAGCTGGGCCAACCGGTGGGCGGATCGCGCAACTACCAATCCGGCTTCATGAGCCGCACCGCACAGGCGCTGTCGGGCGCAACCCCTATCGCCTTTACCAACCAGCTGCCGCTGACCTTCCGCGGTGGCGCGCCCATCCCCAACATCGCGCTCAACTTCACCGGCAAGCCCGGGGTGAATGATCGCAATGCCGCCCTCATCCAGGCCATGTATCAGGGCCAGGACCTGGCGCCCGCCGTGGCGGAAGGCTTTCAGGTGCAGAGCGAAGTCTACCAGGCCATCTCCGGCGAGATGGCTGCCGCCAACCGCAACGCCGTCACCGCCAAGGGCTTTGAACTGTCGGCCCAGCGCATCGGCCTTCTGATGCAGGACAAGTTCAACCTGGGCTTTGTCGATGTCGGCGGCTGGGACACCCATGTGAACCAGGGCGGCGCCGACGGCTATCTGGCCAACCGCATCACCGAGCTGGGCAATGGGCTTGCCGCGCTGAAGACCGCGCTGGGCGACAAGTGGAACGACACGGTGGTGATCGTGGTCAGCGAATTCGGCCGCACCTTCCGCGAGAACGGCGACCGCGGCACCGACCACGGCCATGGCAGCGCCTATTGGGTGCTGGGCGGACAGATCCGCGGCGGCCGCATCGCCGGCCAGCAAGTTCAGGTCACGCAAGCCAACCTGTTCCAGGATCGCGACTGGCCGGTGCTCACCGACTATCGCGCCCTGATCGGCGGGGTGTTGCGCAAGAGCTATGGCCTGAACCAGACACAGCTCACCGATATCTTCCCCTCGACCCAACCCAAGGATCTGCAGCTGGTCTGATCCCCGCCAGTGGCGCCGCTTCGGGGGCGAAGCAGCGCCCTGGGGGAACAAACGTCAGGTCAGAGGATCAGTTGGCAGCAGTGTCGTTGCGGGCCATCTGCTTGGCGGCAATGCTGGCCATGGTCATGGTGGTGACACGCTCCACGCAATGGGCACTGAAAGCCCGGTAGTACGAGATCGGCAAGTTGTCGCCGATCTTGGCGGCACATGCCTTCACGGCGGCGTCATGGATGCGGGTGGAAAGATTGTCTTCGGCCTGGGCTGTGGAAGCGGCCAGAACCAGGATTGCTGCGATTGCGAAATTACGGAACACGGTGATCTCCTTGGGGTTAGGTGATCAATCCTGTGTGTTTTCGCCCTGTAGGCTTCAGTGCCCTGGGTGGGAGCGCCGAAAATATCTGCAACTCAAATCAGTTACCCTGTGATGGAGTCTCTCGCGTAGAGCCGCCCATCTCAACCCAAATTTCCGTGACGGGCCCTTATGTCGCAGTGCAACAAAATTGTGCTGCAACGCAATAAAATGCGTCACATCCACAGAGCATCGCGCCTGGAACGAGCAAGGGATGAGCAACATGAACAAAAACAACGCGAGGGATTTTGGTCATCCGAGCAGGAGCGCGCACGGAGCGTGCATATTGCACGTGAGTACGCGCGACGCACTCGGGGATCAAAAGACCCGCGTTGTTAGGACGCCAGCGCCTGTGCCTGATTGCGCGCCCTAATGAGCGCAATGGTGGCATCGATTTCCGACAGCTGATCGGCCGGCGTCTTCTCGGGATGAAAGACCTGGTGCAGCGACAGCGCCGCATGTCCCAGAAGATGCATCGAGGCATTGCGGTCCACGCCCAGGGCCAGGCCATCGGCCGCCGCCAGAACCGACTGGCACCATTCCACCGCGGGCTGGAATTCGGTGTCGGTGCTGCGCGTCTCGACCGATTTGGCCAGCCCCTGCAGCTTGATCAGATCGGGCGAGGTCTGGCCCGCCACGGTGGCCGCGTCCTGGATCAGCCGCCACAGGATACAGACCTGGAAGGAATCGCGCCGGAGCTTCTCGCTGGTCAAAAGCTCGCGCGCGCTTTTCAGCTCCAGTTCCAGCCGGCGCGCGATCACGTCGGACGGCAGCTTGTCCTTGGCCTTCATCTTCAGCGAATTCGGCGGATCGAACAGCTCGACATTCGCAGGACGGTGGTTGTGCTTGCGGCGATCCGGGCCGACATAGTCGGTGGTGATGACAAAGCCCTTGCGGCGCTCGATATGGGTCTCGATGCGGCTTCCCAGCACCGCGGTCGAGAACGGGCGCAGCAACAGATCGTCGGCGCCGCTGGTCACGACCTGGTTGATCATGGCGGTGCTCTTTTCCCAGGCCGTGACGATGATCACGATGAAGGGATTGAAGCCCGCGCTGCCCTGGCGCAGCTGCTGGATGACGCCGCACAGATCCTCGGCCGCGCCTTGCGCCTCGCACAGCGCAATGTCGGGCGGCGACTTCTGCACCGACTCCAGAAAAGCTTCGATGGTCGAGACGGTTTCGGTGCGGCGGAAGCCCAGCGCATACATGGCGGCGCGCGTCGCGGTACGGTTGGCCGCGACGGGATCGTAAATCAGCACGTCGACACTGTCGAAAGACAGCTTGCTCATGACCCACCAGACGTATTCGTCTTTTATGAGGCCCACAATGTGGGTAGCCCCCTTAAGAAAGGGTCAGGTGACTTGGTTAAGCTGTTTTAAATCGCGCGAATTATACGAAGAAAATCATCGCTTTTTATGCTGGCACCGCCAACCAGTGCGCCGTTGACTTCCGGCAGGTTAAGAATTTCGGCGGCATTGTCGGGTTTGACCGAGCCGCCATACAGAATGCGCACCGCTTTCGCGCCCGGCCCCAGCCTGCGCACCAGGGTGGCGCGGATATGGCCATGCATCTGGGCGATCTCGGCCGACGTCGGCGTCTTGCCCGTGCCGATGGCCCACACCGGTTCATAGGCGACGACGGTATTGGCGGCATTGGCCTGCCCCGGCACGCTGCCGGCGATCTGACCCGCGCAGATGTCATGGGCATCGCCACTGAAGCGCTGGCTCTCGGTCTCGCCAATGCAGATGATGGCGGTGAGCCCGGCGCGCCAGGCGGCTTGTGCTTTTGCCGCGACATCGCCGTCGCGTTCGCCATGAGAATGGCGCCGTTCGCTATGGCCCACGATCACATAGGAAGCGCCCGCATCCTTGAGCATCTCGGCGGCGATATCGCCGGTATGGGCGCCGGCGGGCCGGGCATCACAGTCCTGTCCGCCCACCGCGAAGACGTCTTCAGCAATCGCGGCCGCCTGGGCCACCAGCGTGAAAGGCGGGCAGACCAGCACATTCGCGCTCGCGGGCTGGCCGCCCAGCGCAGCCCTGAGCGCCTCCAGCTCCATCAGGCTGGAGGTCAGGCCGTTCATCTTCCAGTTTCCCGCCACCAGCGGCCGCATGCCCATACCCATGTAAAACCTTGTAATCCCCCAAACTCCCCGGCAAAACCGCTCCGTCGCATGGGTTGCCGGCAGGGGACCCCCTCCCTATCATCCGCCGCCTTCCCGCGCCAAGGCTCTAAGTCACGGAATTGACGTCATGATTCAATGGATGCACACCCTGTCCAAGTCCTGGATGGCCACGCTTTTGATGGGCGGGCTGACCTTGAGCTTTGTCGTGTGGGGCATTGCCGACGTCTTTACCGGCGTTTCCAGCTCGGGCGTGGCGACCGTGGGGTCGACCGAAATCGGCCAGCAGGAATTCCAGCGCCTGTACCAGAATTTCGTCCGCAACCAGGGCCAGCAGATGGGCATGGATATCACCCCCGACATGGCCCAGAAGATGGGCCTGCCGCAGGTGGCGCTGCAGCAGCTGCTAAGCCGCACCGCGCTGGACAATGAAGCCGACCGGCTGGGCCTGACCACCCCCGATGCCGACCTCGCCCAGTATGTGCGCGGCATGTCGGCCTTCCGCGGACCGCTGGGCACCTTCGACCGCCCCACCTTCATTCAGACGATCGCCAACGCCCATTACACCGAAGACCAGTTCCTGGCCGAAGTGCGCCAGGAAATGACCCGCGACCAGCTGGGCGCGGCGGTGGAAGCCAATTTCATCGTGCCGCCCACCTACGCCCAGGCGCTGTTTTCGTACATCAACGAAAAGCGCGCCGCCGATTATGTGATCCTGTCGCCGGATCAGGCGGGCGATGTCGCCCCGCCCTCCGACGCCACACTCGCCGCTTATGTGAAGGCCCATCCGGAACGCTATTCGACGCCGGAGTATCGCGACGCCGACTATGCCGCGATCACGCCCGCCGATGTGATGGCGTCGGTCAGCGTCAGCGACCCCCAGATCGCCCAGGAATATAACGCCCACAAGGCGACCTATGTGATCCCGGAAAAGCGCGACATCCAGCAGATCGAATTCAAGACCCAGAAAGAGGCCGTCGACGCCCGCGCCGGAATCGACAAGGGTATGAGCTTTGACGAGCTGGCCACGCGCCGCGGCCTCAAGCCCGAACAGATCTCGCTGGGCACGCTTACCCAGGCCGAACTGCCGGATGCCGACCGCGCCAAGGTGATCTTTGCGCTGCCGGAAAACCAGGTCAGCCAGCCGCTCACCGGCGCCTTTGGCGGCTATGTGCTGGCGCGCGTCACCAAGATCACGCCCGGCTTCAACAAGACGCTGGCCGATGTGAAGGACGACATCAAGAAAGCGCTGACCACAGCACTTGCCGCCAACAAGCTGGTGGATGCGGTCAACGCCTATACCGATGCGCGCTCCGGCGGCAGCGACCTGAAGGAAGGGGCGGCTAAATCCGGCATGAAACTCGGCCATCTGGCCGCGGTGGACGCGACCGGCTTGAAACCCGACGGCACCAAGGCCGACGCGCCGGCCGATCCGGAATTCCTGCCCGCCATCTTCAAGACCGAAATGGGCGAGGACAGCGATCCCTTCCCCACCAAGGCCGGCAATTATTTTGTGGTGCATGTGAACGGGGTGACGGCGCCCAAGCTGAAGTCGCTGGATCAGGTGCGCGCCCAGGCGATTGTCGACTGGACCAGCGAACAGCGCGGCAAGCTTCTGGCGGTCAAGGCGGTGACTCTCACGGCCCAGGCCGACAAGGACGAGTCGCTGGATAATGTGGCCAAGGACCTGAAAGTCACGGTGCAGCACAGCCCGGCGCTGACCCGCCAGACCAACGACACCACCTTCAGTTCGGCCTTTGTGCAGCGGCTGTTCGATGCCCCGCCGGGCTCAATCGTCTCGGGCCAGCAAGGAACGTCCGGCAATTACATCCTGGCCAAGGTCACCGGCATCACCCATCCCAGGCTTGATCCGCGCGATCCGGGCTTTCAGGGCGGCGCCGCAAAACTGTCGCAGGCGGTGGCGGGCGACTTCTCCATCTCCATGGCCAATGCGGCGCGCGAACATCAGGGCGTGAAGGTCAACCAGAAGACGCTCGCCTCGCTGACCGGCAACCAGTGACGAAATGATCGAGCCCGCCTTCGACGCCTTCGCTTCGGGTTATGCGCAAGGCCGCGCCCAGCTTCTCTATACCCGGCTGGTCGCCGACATGGAGACGCCGGTTTCCGCTTTCCTGAAGCTCGGCGAGGGCAAGGACAATGCCTTCCTGCTGGAAAGTGTGCAGGGCGGCGAAGTGCGCGGGCGCTACTCCATCATCGGCATCCGCCCCGACCTGATCTGGCGTTGCCGGGACGGCAAGGCCGAGATCAACCGCAACGCGGTCAACGACACCGACAGCTTTGTGCCCGAAAGTGCGAAGCCGCTGGAAAGCCTGCGCGCGCTGACGAAAGAGACGCGGGCTACGGTGCCGAACGGTCTGCCGCCGATGGCGACCGGCCTGTTCGGTTATCTGGGCTATGACATGGCGCGCCAGGTCGAGAACCTGCCCAATCCGCCGCCCGACACCCTGGGCCTGCCCGACGCCATTCTGCTGCGCCCCACCATCACCGCCATCTTCGACAGCGTGAAGGACGAGATCATCGTCATCACCCCGGTGTGGCCTGAAAAAAATAAAGATGGCAAGAGCGTGGATGCGAAAGCGGCTTATGCGCGCGGTGTGGAACGGCTGAATGAAGCGGTGGCCGAACTGGAACGCCCTGCCCCGCCGTCAGCCGAAGTGCCGGCCAATCTGCCGACCGGCGTCGCGGTCGAATCCAACATGACCAAGGCCGAGTATTTCGACGTGGTCGCGCGCGCCAAAGATTACATCTTAGCGGGCGATGTGTTTCAGGTGGTGCCCAGCCAGCGCTTCCGCCGCCCCTTTGCGCTGCCGCCCTTTTCGCTCTATCGGGCGCTGCGCCGGTTGAACCCTTCGCCTTATCTTTATTTTCTGTCGATGCCGGGCTTTCAGATCGTGGGCTCATCGCCGGAAGTGCTGGTGCGGCTGCGCGACGGCAAGGTCACCATCCGCCCTATCGCGGGCACCCGATGGAGGGGCAAAACACCGGAAGAAGACAAGGCGCTTGCCGAAGACCTGATGGCCGATCCCAAGGAACGGGCCGAGCATCTGATGCTGATCGATCTGGGCCGCAACGATGTCGGCCGCATCGCCAAGACCGGTGCGGTGAAAGTGACCGACAGCTTCTTCATCGAACGCTACAGCCATGTGATGCATCTGGTGTCCAATGTCGAAGGCGAAATCCGCGACGGCCTGGACGCGGTGGACGCGCTGGCGGCAGGGCTCCCCGCCGGCACGCTCACCGGCGCACCCAAAATTCGCGCCATGGAGATCATCGACGAGTTCGAGAAGGAAAAGCGCGGCGCGGCCTATGCTGGCGCGGTGGGCTATTTCGCCGCCGACGGCTCGATGGATACCTGCATCGTGCTGCGCACCGCACTGGTGAAAGACGGCACCATGTATGTGCAGGCCGGTGGCGGCGTTGTCGCCGACAGCGTGCCGGAAGCCGAGTATCAAGAGACGATCAACAAATCCAAGGCGCTGCTCGCTGCCGCCGAGGAAGCCGTGCGTTTCGCCAGCGCCGCCAAGCGCGGCCAGTAATGGCCGCTTTTCAGGAAATTCCAATGATCGAAATCCGCGACTATCGTGATGCCGACGGTGCTGAGCTGACCGCCATCTTCCAGCGCGCGGTGCGCGAGATCGCCCGCAAGGATTATTCACCCGTACAGGTGATGGCCTGGGCGCCCGATGCGCCCGACACCGCTGTGTTTTCCGCCCGCCGCAACGCCAAGCCCACCTTCGTGGCCGAATATGACGGAAAGCTGGCCGGCTTTACCGACCTGGACGACGACGGCCATATCGACATGTTCTATGTCAATCCGGATTTCCAGCGGCGCGGCGTCGCCAGCGCCATGCTGCGCTTCCTGGCGGAACGGGCGCAGAGCGAAAAATGCAAACGGTTGCACAGCGAAGTCAGCATCACCGCCCGCCCGGTGTTCGAGCGCGCCGGTTTCAAGGTGCTGGCTTATCAGACCATACAGACCAACGGCCAGGCGCTCGGCAATTACCGGATGGAAAAGCTGCTCTAGCGCGACGACGGCGATACCGGCTGCGCGCGATCGTCTATTAACTGTTTTACGGTGATCGCGTGAGCATGGTTGCGTGATGGTGGAAGTTCCCGGCACGGCGTTCTATATCTGACCGATGAGGGAAATTTTGGGCACCAGGCAGACGCTTTTCGCAATGGTTTTGGGCGCCGCGCTCACCGTCTGTCCCGGGTCCATGACATCCGCCGCGGCCGCGCCCGCGTTTTCGGTCGGGCCGGAATATGACACTACCCATGTCTATGTTGCGCCCGCCGACTTCGACAGTTGCGTCGCCAGCATCCTGGCCACCTTCGGTGGAAGCGCCCATGCCAAAGCGGCGGTCACAGTCACGCCGACGCCCAGCCGGTCTTTCAACCAGGCCGTTCTGACTCCGGCTGGCGCCTTGTCCGTGTTCGGCTTCACTACCCCAGTTCCCTATCCTTTCGGCGGCGAGCGCGTGGGCTATCTGGTAACCGACATGGATGCGGCGGTCGCGGCCGCGCGCGCCGACGGCGCCGCCGTCATCGTGTCGCCCTTTCCTGATCCCATCGGGCGCGACGCGGTGGTGCAATGGCCGGGCGGCATCAACATGCAGTTTTACTGGCACACCAAGCCTTCGACCACCCCAAGCTCGCCACGGTGCCGGAGAACCGGGTCTATGTCTCACCCGACAAGGCCGATGAATTTGTCCGCAGCTTTGTGCGCTTCTCGCACGGCCGCATTGTTTCCGACGACGCCAAAGCGCCGGGCGTAGAGATCGGCCGGACGGACGCGTTTTACCGCCGCATCCGCCTGGAGTCAGGTTTCGGCCGGGCGGTGGTCCTGGTGACCGACGGCCACCTGCCCGCGCCTTACGGCCGGGAAACGACGGGGTTCGAAGTGGCCGCTCTGCCACAAACCCTCGATAAGGCGAAAAAAGCAGGCGCGAAGGTTCTGGTTGGCCCTTACCAGTCAGGGGGGCGCAACGCGGCGATGATGGAATTTCCGGGCGGTATTGTGGTCGAGATCCACGCCATATCGCGCTGAGGCGTTGGCCGCCTTTTACCGCGACGCCAGCGCCGCAATCGGCATCGATGGCTGCCGGTTCTTGAGACGGATCGCCTCGTCCAGCGGCACCAAAGTCACACCATGATCCTTGGCCAGCCAGGCGGCCAGCAGCTTCAAGGTCACGTCATGGGGATGGCCAATGGCGATGGCGACGCCGGTGCGTTTGGCCTCACGCGCCAGATTTTCCAGTTCGGCATTCACCGCAGCCGCGCTCTGGTCGTCATCCAGGAAGATGTCGCGGCCTGCCGTCATCACGCCGGCGGCCCGCGCGGCGGCTTCGGCCTGGCTGTCCGGCCCGGTGCGGCTGTCGAAGAAGAACAGATGCCGTGCCCGCAAGGTCGCCATCACCGGTTTCAGACCCGCTGCATCGGCGGTGAAGCGGCTGCCTTCATGATTGTTGATGCCCACCAGCCCGGGCACCCGCGACAGGTTCTGGCCCAGCAGGCGCGCGATCTCGTCTCCCGCCATGCCCGACTTGAGCGTCATCGGCCCGGGATTTTCTCCGCCCACCGCCTGCATCGGCACATGCGCCAGCACCAGATGACCGCGCCGGCTCGCGGCTTCGGCCAGGAACGGCGTGGTGTCGGCGTAAGGAAGAAATGACAGCGCCACCTCGCGCGGCAGCGCCTTGGCCTTGTCGGTGCCGGCCAGGTCCTCGCCCAGATCGTCGATGCAGATGGCGATCACCGGCCGCTTTACACCGGGGACATCATTGGGCACCCCGCGCAGCGGCGGCGGCTCAACTCCGCTGCCCTCGCGAATGGCTTCGGCCAGCCAGGCGGGCATAGGGTTCTGGGCGATCGGGTACAGCACCTGGGGCGCAAAGCGGCTTTCTTCAAAGCCTTGCGGCACCGCCAGCCGCGCCACGCCATGGGCCCGCCCGTCGCTTACATTGGCCTGGGCCGCCATGCCGGGCAGCGCCGCATCGACGAATTCGGGCAACCCCGCCAGCGCGGCATTGCCGCCCAGCACAAGACCCGCGCCAAACAGCGCCGCAAAGGCGATTTCGGGCAAATGCCGGCGAATCAGATCCCCAGAACTCATGCCCCAGTACCGCAATCCGGGCGGAAACTGTCAATCTTGGGAAATTACGTATGACCCTGTTGTGACGCGGTTTAATCCGCCGCCACGGGCGCGCCGCCGCCGACAGCCGGCCGCCGGCACAGCCACACCATCGCAATCAGCGCCAGACAGATCCAGCCGCTCGCCCAGAAAATGTCATTGGCCCCCATCAGATAGGCCTGGCTGTTGATGGTGCGGTTGAGCGCCGCATCCGCCGCCAGCGGCGACAGGCCGAAATGATGCAGGTTGGTGACGGCCTGGTTCAGGCCGGGCGTGAAGATGGTGGTCTGGTCGGTCATGCGCGACTGGTGCAGCGTTTCGCGCCGGTCCCACAGGGTGGTGACGATGGAGGCAGCGAAACCACCGCCCGTGATGCGGGCGAAATTCGACAGGCCCGACGCCAGCGGAATCTTCTGGGGCGGAATGCCGTCCAGCAGGATCGTGAGCATGGCCAGGAAGAAGGTCGCCAAGCCTATGCCTTGCACCAAAAGAGGCAGGGTGAAATCCAGGAAGCTGGCATCGGCGGTGAAATCCGACCGCATCAGGTACGAGACACCAAAGGCGATGAAGGCCACCGTGGCGATGAGGCGCGCATCGATCTTGCCCATCAACTTGGCCGCCGACGGCGTCAGCAGCACCGCGATCACCCCGGCGGGCGCCGCCACCAGACCCGCCCAGGTCGCGGTGTAGCCAACCTGGGTCTGCAACCACAGCGGCATGAGCAGGTTGCAGGCAAAGAACACCGCATAGCCCAGACAGAAGGACAGTGTACCCAGCGCGAAGTTGCGGCGCTTGAACAGCGACAGGTCCACGATCGGATTTTTTTCCGTCAGTTCCCAGATCAGGAAGGCGGCAAAGCCGATGGCGGTGACCGCCGCCAGCACAACGATCTCGGTCGAAGAGAACCAGTCCAGGTCCTTGCCCTGGTCCAGCATCACCTGCAGCGAACCCACCCAGACGATCAGCAGCATCAGCCCGACCGTATCGATGGGCAGCTTGCGGGTGGGGGTCTCGCGGTCCTTGAGGTTGACCCAGGCCAGGAAGGTGACGGCAATGCCCACCGGCACATTGATCAGGAAGATCCAGCCCCAGTGGTAGTTGTCCGAGATATAGCCACCCAGGATGGGGCCGCAGATCGGCGCAACCAGGGTGGTGATGGACCAGATGCCAAGTGCTGCGCCGCGCTTGTTGGGCGGGAAGATGGAAATCAGCAGCGCCTGGCTGCCGGGGATCATCGGGCCGGAGACGCCGCCCTGCAGCACCCTAAAGAAGATCAGCGACGGCAGGCTCCAGGCCACGCCGCAGAGGAACGATGCGGCCGTGAAGGCCAGCACCGAGAAACAGAAGGTGCGCACCACGCCATAGCGGCCCATCAGCCACCCGGTCAGCGGCACGCCGATGCCATTGGCCACGGCGAACGCCGTGATCACCCAGGTGCCCTGGTCGGACGACACGCCCAGATTGCCGGAGATGGTGGGCAAGGAGACATTGGCGATGGTGGAATCCAGCACCTGCATGAAGGTGCCCAGCGCCAGGGCTAGCGCGGTGATCGCCAGCGGGCCGCCTTTCAGCGGCGCGGTGGCGGCTTGCGGCGGTGCGGCAGGTGCGACAGCGGTTGAAGAACTAGCGGACATTCGCTCCGTTCTCCCGCAGGATCCTGGCAATCAGTGCATCCGCGACGGGGCCCGAATCCTCGCCGGTGTCGGCGCGGGTGGTGCCCGGGCCAACGCTGGTGGTGATCAGGGGACCGGACTGGTCGCGCACATCGGCGTCAGCCGTCACGCTCAGCCCCACGCGCAGGGGATGATCGGCCAGTTCCTGACGGTCCAGCGCAATGCGCACCGGCACGCGCTGCACGATCTTGATCCAGTTGCCGGACGCATTCTGCGGCGGCAGCAGCGCGAAGGCCGAGCCTGAACCCGCACCCAGGCCTTCGATATGGCCGTGATACGTGACACTGCCGCCATAGATGTCGGCCTTCACCGTCACCGGCTGGCCGACCCGCATGCGGGCAAGTTGCACTTCCTTGAAGTTGGCGTCGATCCACACATCGGCCAGCGGCACCACCGCCATCAGCGGCGTGCCGGCGGCAACCTGCTGGCCGGCCTGGACCGTGCGCTGGGCAATGACGCCGTCCAGTGGTGCGACCAGGCGCATGTGACCAAAGGCGATCGCCGCCGAGCGCAGCTGGGCTTCCGCCGACAGCACATCGGGATTGTGCGCGACATCCGCACCTTCGATGGTGGCATTGGTCTGCTGCAATCCGCCCGACGCGGTGTTGAGCGCGGCCTGGGCGCTAGCCACCGCATCGCGGGCATGAGCCAGTTCCTCGCCCGACACCGACTGGGTGGCAAACGCCTTCTGGCGGCGGGCATAGTCGTCCTCGGCCTGCACCAGCGCCACACGCGCCTGGTTGACCTGGGCCGAGCCGGCATCGGACTTGGAGAACTGGGCGCGCACCGTGCGGACCACCCGCGCCAGATTGGCCTCGGCCGCCTGCAGGTTCACGGTGGTGATCGCCGGGTCCATCTCGATCAGCAGCTGACCCTGTTTCACCGTCTGGGTGTTGTCGGCATGCAGCGCCAGCACCGTGGCGTTTTCCTTGGACGTGATGGTCACCACATTGCCGCCGACATAGGCATCGTCGGTGGATTCGAAATAGCGCGAATAGATGAGCCAGTAGACGCCATAGGCAATTGCGCCGACCAGTACGATTACGCCCAGGATGATGAACCAGAAACGGCGCGGATTGTTCGCGGCCGAAGTGGCATGGGTTGTCGTGTCAGTCATGGCTATCGTCCTGCTTGGCAATTTTGGTGTCTGAAATCGGATAGGCATCGGGTTCAAAGCCGCCGCCCACGGTGAGCAGCAGGGTGATGCGCTGCTTGGCGCCGTCGGCGATGACCCCGGCAAGCTGCTGGCGGGCCTGGAGCAAGGTGGATTCCGCCGTCAGCATGGGAAGCTGGGTGTCCAGCCCGCTGCGATAGCGATCCAGCGCGATCTCATAAGCGCGCTGGGCGTTGATGACCGCATCGGCCTGCTGGGTGCGCTGGGCCGCCAGGCTTTTGACTTGCGTCATCGCGTCGGCGGTCTGCTTGATGGCGCCGACCACCGTGCCGTTGTAATCGGCGACAGAGGAATCGAGGTCGGCCGTGGCGTGGGCATACTGCGCCTTCAGCTTGCCGGCATCGAAGATCGGCAGATGCAGCGCCGGCCCCAGCCCCATGGTGAAGGCACTGCCGGTGAACAGGTTGGCAAGGCCGATGGACTGGAAGCCCATCATCGCCTCCAGATTGATGTCGGGATAAAAGTCGGCATGCGTCGCCTCGCGGCCCTCCACCGAGGCTTCCACCCGCGCCCTGGCGGCCAGAATATCGGGACGCCGGCCCAAAAGATCGGCGGGCAGCTTCTGCGGCAAAGGCAAAGTCACATCCAGATCGGGCGTGGGCCGGGTGACGGTCGCATAAAAGTCCGCGCCCTGCCCCGCCAACGCCGCGATGGCATGAATGTCCATCTCGCGCGCCGCCGCATAGCGCAGCTGGTCGGCCTTGGCGAGAGACAGAAGCGACTTGGCCTGCGCCACCGCGGTGCCATTCTCCAGGCCCGCGTCAAAGCGGCCCTGGCTGATCTTCAGGATCTCGGTGCGTTCGGCCACCGTGGCGTCGGCGATGTCGCCATTCTGGTAGTTGAGCACAAGATCGACATAGGCCTGGGCAAAAGCGCCCGACAGCGCCAGCCGGGCGGCTTCGGCATCCAGCGCATTGGCCTCGGCCGTGTCGCGCGCCTTGGCGATCAGGTCGGCCTGCTTGCCCCAGAAGTCCAGGTCCCAGCTCATGTTGGCCGCCAGCGATCCGTACCAGCGATAGGACCCGCCATAGGGCGGCGGGATGATGTAATCCTTGCTGAACAGCACGCGCTGTTCGCTGCCGTCGAGCGTGACCTGCGGCCGGTCCTCAGCACGGTTGACGGACAATTCAGCTTCGGCGGCGCGCATCTTGGCCAGCGCGCCCTGCAAGGTCGGATTGCTGGTGACGACCAGCCCCGCCAGACGGTCGACCTGCGGATCCTTGAACGCCTTCCACCACTCCAGCGGGAAATGGGGCGCGTTGGCGCCGTTCAGCCCCAGATTGGCTTGCTCGACCTGCTTGAGCTGGGGCGTGGTCGGCGGCGTCGCCACACAGGCTGACAGCATCAACGCCGAAATCAGGGCGATGGACTTTTTCATGACGATTTCTTTGCTTTGACGGGTTTGGAAATGGGCGTGTCGGACATGATCAGCTTGTTCTTGCGCGGCTCGCCTTCCGCCACCAGGACCAGGCGGGTGAGCAGCGCGATCATGGTGTCGATCTCGCTGTGGGTGAAATCGCCCAGCAAATCGTTCCAGAAGTGCATCACCCGGGGCGCCAGGCTTTCCACCAGATCGGCGCCGCGCGGCGTCAGGCTCAGGGTCACCACCCGGCGGTCGGTTTCGCTGCGACTGCGCGTCACCAGGCCGCGCTTGACCATCTCGTCGATCAGCCGGGTCAGCGAGCCCGCGTCATGACAGATATTGTGGGCCAGATCGCCCGCCGTCATGGTGCGCCCGTCATGCAGCACCACCAGCGTCGTCCATTGCGTGAAGGTCAGCTCCTGGTCGTCGAACAGCGCTTCCATCCGCGGCAAAAGGCGGTTCATGGACATCCGCATCAGATAGCCGACCGAATTGCTTTTGGTGTAGTTGCTGGGCTTGTAATACGGCCGCATCGAAACCCCTCGGAGCGGAATATTTGCCCCTCTGATATTTGTCAGGGCAATACTTGCTTGAGCAAGCATATAGACCCGTCCCCATATCCCGCAAGCGCGATATGGCGACGCGGCCGGGCTTTTTCCACCTTGCCAGCCCTGCGCAAATCGCAGCACAGATGTGGACGGCCCAGGCTCGCGATTTGTGACATGCCCTCCTTTGTCTATGTCCTGAAGACCCAGAATCCGGACGGCCGCACAGTGACTTATGTCGGCTGGACCTTGGACCTTGAGCGCCGCCTGGCCGAGCACAATGGCAAAGCGGCCGGTGCCAAAACGACGCGCGGGCGGGTGTGGTTGCTGGTCTATGCGGAAAAACACCGCACCCGCAAATGCGCGATGCGCCGGGAATTTGTGCTGAAAAACGACCGGAAATTCCGCAGCAGCCTGCGGGGCTGATCTGGCTAGTGTCCCGATTCCGAAATTCACAAAGTCTCGATATCCCGCTGTGGCGAATTTCGGAATCGAAGGACACTAGCAATCTATTGATTCCAGTGTCGTTTTGGTTTCGAAGTTCGCTCAGAGACTGATATCGATAGTGGCACGAACTTCGAAACCACGACACTGGTGTCACAATTATGAAAAAGACCGCCCTAGCCGCTTTGACGGCTGTGCTGATGATCACCCCCGCCCTGGCGGCCTCGCGCGACGCAAAAGTGTATGCGGCGGTTGAAGCTAATCGCGCCGGTTTCCTCGATCTGTTGGGCCAGATCGTCAATATCGATTCCGGCACCGGCGATGTCGCGGGTGGCGCCAGGATCACCGCCCTGCTTGCCGAGCGGTTGAAAGGGCTTGGCGCCGAGACACGCTATGAAGCGGCGGAGGCACCCGGCCTGCCCGACAATCTGGTCGCCACCTTCCACAGCACCGGCAAGGGCAAGGTTCTGATCATCGCCCATTGCGACACGGTGTTTGGTCCCGGCACGGTGGCGCAGCGCCCGTTCAAAATTGACGGCGAGCGCGCGCATGGCCCAGGCGTGGGCGACGAGAAGGCCGGGTTGGTCAGTGCCGTCACGGCGCTGAAGATCCTGCACGACATCGGCTTTGCGAATTTCGCCACCATCACGTTGCTGGTCGAGACCAGCGAGGAGCGTGGCTCGATCGGCACCAACAGGCTGATCCGCACCCTCGCCGCCCAGCATGATGTGGAGTTCAACATGGAGCCGGGCGATCCGCCCGACGCCCTGACGGTGTGGCGCAAGGGTTCAACCGTGGTGACTATCCATGTGAAGGGCCGCGCCGCCCATGCCGGCATGGCGCCGCAGGACGGGCGCAATGCCGCCACCGGGCTGATCCATCAGCTCGACCGCATTGCCGGCATCGTGCCGATCAGCGGTGACGGGCCGACCTTGAATCTCACGATGATGAACGCAGGCACCCGCAGCAACATCATCCCCGACAGCGCCGAGGCCCAGCTTTCCTTTCGCTTCCGCCAGCCTGAACAGCGCGGCGATATTCTGGCCAAGCTCAATGCCGCCATGGAGCCGACACCGGATACCCAGGTGAGCGTGAACGCCGAGGTGGGCTATCCGCCACTGATCGAAACACCGGAGGTGGATGCGCTGGCCGGCCGGGCGGGGAAAATCTATGCCGAGATGGGCAAGACGATTGCCCGTTCCGGCAATGGCGGGGCGTCGGAGTCCGCTTTGGCGCAGTCGGTGGGCACGCCGGCGCTGGACGGGCTGGGGCTGGTGGGCGGCGACTTCCATACCGACCATGAATGGATCGATCTCAACAGCCTCGAGCCCCGGCTCTATCTGATCACGCGGCTCTTGATGGACACCGGTGCCAATCCGCCCCGCAATACTGCCCCCTGACGCGCTCTGCTGAAGAATGTCCCCCAACCCAACAGACTGGAAATTTACGGACCCCCACAACGCGGCGGTATTCACCACGAGACAAATAGTCAGCCGCACACAATGGATCGCCCGCGTCTCTCACGACGAAGACGGGGCATGGCAATTTCACGCGGAAAGCGCGCCGAACGAAATCGACGTGGCGATTGTCAGCCTTCTGGAAATCTATGAAATCGATCCGGCTGTCGGCGAGCTGGCTGATTTGCCACTGGGATGGCGCGCGGAGCGAGAGACAAAAAAATCTCCATGGAAGAGAACAGAAAGTCCGAATGTAGCCTCTCGATAGGGGATTTAGCAGTCGCGAGGGATTTTGCGCGATGGGCAGGAGGCCGCGCGGAGCGCACCCAGCGTACGTGAGCACGGCCGACGAACCCAGCGGGCAAAAGAACCGCGCTTATTCAGCGGCAAGCTGATTTCTTTTGTCGAACTGAGACCACACGCCGCTATCGCCATCCCAGCTGCCGCGGGTCGCGCCCTTGGAATATTCGGTGGCGCGCTGCTCGAAGAAGTTGGCGTGCTCGACCCCATTGAGGATCTCCACCAGCCAGGGCAGCGGATGGGGTTTGAGCTGCTTGTAGCCGCTCTCGGTCGCCTCGAAATTGCCGAACACCGGCTCCAGCTTCAGCTGGGTCAGCCGCCAGTCGGCGATGTAGCGGACGTAAGACTTGATCTCGCCGGCGGTCATGCCCTCGACTTCGCCCAGGCTGAACGCCAGGTCCACGAAACCTTCTTCCAGCCCGACCATGGTGTGGGCCACATCGCGGATATCGTCGCGCACCGCTTTGGTGACGCAAGCCGTCTCGTCGTTCCAGGCGTGATAGAGCTTGGTGATGCCTTCACAATGCAGGCTTTCGTCGCGCACCGACCAGCTGACGATCTGGCCCATGCCATTCATCTTGTTGAAGCGGGGGAAGTTCATCAGCATGGCAAAGCTGGCGAACAGCGACATGCCCTCGGTGAAGGCGCCGAACATGGCCAGGGTGCGCGCCACATCGGCGCAGGTGCCCACCCCGAAGGTGTGCATGTAATCGGACTTGGCCCGCATCTCGGAATAGTCGCGGAAGGCCTCAAACTCAGCCTGGGGCATCCCTAAGGTTTTCAGGATCAGCGCATAGGCGTCGATATGCACTGTCTCCATGTTGGTGAAGGCGGCCATCATCATCTGCACTTCCAGCGGCTGGAAGATGGGGATGTAGCGCTTGAGGTAATTGTCGCCCACTTCCACATCGCTCTGGGTGAAGAAGCGGAAAATCTGGGTCAGCAGGCCCTTTTCGGCCTGCGACAGATGGCCCGACTGCCAGTCGCGGATGTCGGAACCCAGCGGCACTTCCTCGCCCATCCAGTGGGTCTGCTGCTGGCGCTTCCAGCAGTCATAGGCCCAGGGATAGCGGCTGATGTCATAGGTGCCGGTGGCGTTGAGCAGCCCGATGGTGCCTTTGCCGATCAGGCTGCGCGGATCAACATTATGGAGATTCATTGACATGCGAGGCACTCTTCATAGTCGGTCTTGGCGGCGGCCACTTTGATATCGCTCTTCTTCTCCAGCTGGCCGGCGAAACCGGCGCGGCTGATCGACTTGGAGCGGCAGTAATACAGGCTCTTGATGCCACGCTCCCACGCCGTCCAGTGCAGCATGTGCAGATCCCACTTATCGATGTCGGCCGGCAGGAACAGGTTCAGCGACTGGCTCTGGCAGATATAGGGCGTGCGGTCGGCGGCCAGCTCGATGATCCAGCGCTGGTCGATCTCGAACGCGGTACGATAGACCGCCTTTTCCTCTTCGCTCAGGCAGTCCAGGTGCTGGACCGAACCTTCCTGCTCGACGATGGACTGCCACACAGGATCGGTGTTCTGGCCCTTGGTCTCCAGCAGCTCCTGCAGATAGGGGTTCCTCACCGAGAAAGAGCCCGACAGCGTCTTGTGGGTGTAAACATTGGCCGGGATCGGCTCGACACAAGCCGAGGTGCCGCCGCAGATGATCGAGATGGAAGCGGTGGGCGCAATCGCCAGCTTGTGGGAAAAGCGCGCCTTCATGCCCTTCTCCTGGGCGTCGGGGCAGGCGCCGCGTTCTTCCGCCAGCATATAAGACGCCGCATCAGCTTCGCGCCGTATCTTCCTGAAAATGCGCAGATTCCACGACTTGGCCATCGCACTTTCCAAGGGGATGTTCTTGGCCTGCAGGAAGGAATGAAAGCCCATCACGCCCAGCCCGACCGAGCGTTCGCGCAGCGCCGAATATTTGGCGCGGTCCATGCCGGCGGGCGCGGTTTCGATGAAGCTGGTCAGCACATTGTCGAGCATGCGCAGCACGTCCTCGACAAAGCCCTCTTCCTCGGCCCACTGGTCCCAGGTCTCGATGTTCAGGGACGACAGGCAGCAGACCGCGGTGCGGTCCTTGCCGTCATGGTCGATGCCGGTGGGGAGCGTGATCTCCGAGCACAGGTTGGAGGTGTTGACCCGCAGGCCCAGCTCGCGCTGGTGCTTGGGCAGCGCCCGGTTCACCGCATCGATGTTGAGGATATAGGGCTCGCCGGTCTGCAACCGGGTTTCCAGGATGCGCTGCCACAGCTCGCGGGCATTGATCTCACGCAGGACCTTCTGGTCCTTGGGGCTGCGCAGACCGAAGGGACGGTCCTCCTTCACGCACAGCATGAACTCATCGGTAATGTTAATGCCGTGATGCAGGTTCAGGCCTTTGCGGTTGAAGTCGCCCGAAGCCTTGCGGATCTCCAGGAACTCCTCGATCTCGGGATGGGAGATGTCGAGATAGACCGCGGCTGAACCGCGGCGCAGGGAGCCTTGCGAAATCGCCAGGGTCAGCCCGTCCATCACATGGATGAAGGGGATGATGCCGCTGGTCTTGCCGGTCTTCACCTTCTCGCCGATGGAGCGGACCTTGCCCCAATAGGTGCCGATGCCGCCGCCATTGGATGCCAGCCAGACATTCTCGTTCCAGGTGCCGACGATGCCATCCAGCGAATCCGACACATCGTTGAGGAAGCAGGAGATCGGCAACCCGCGGTTGGTGCCGCCATTCGACAGGATGGGCGTGGCGGGCATGAACCACAGCCGGCTCATATAGTCGTAAAGGCGCTGGGCGTGGCTGACATCATCGGCATAGGCGCAGGAGACGCGCGCGAACATGTCCTGGAAGCTTTCGCCCGGCATGACATAGCGGTCGCTGAGCGTGGCCTTGCCGAACGCCGTCAGCAGCGCGTCACGGGCATGGTCGAGCTTGAGGTCGGAGGGCTTGGGCCTGGGCGCCAGCGGATAGGGCAGCGGTGGCTGGGTATTGTGACGGGGCTGTTCCTGCGCGGCTTCCACCTTTTTTTGGTCGCTCCGGCTCTCGCCGACGCTCCTGGGCACTGGCTTGGGCGCGGCCTTGGGCACGGGCGTTTCGGTGACGGTACGCGTCACCACAACCGAACGCTCGATCACCCGCTCCGCCGGCGACTGGACAATCTGCCCATTGCTGTCGAAATCGCCGTCCAGAAAGTGTTTACCGAGTGCCGACATTTCCTACCCCCAAGAACCGGCGGGGGAATCAGAAGCCGCAGGCCGCGACGCATGTCGCTCCTTGCTGCCCCCTGGGACACCCCGCCCCATAAGCCAATACCTTCGTTCCCGGCAGGTCTCCTGGCTCGCGGCTCTCTTTCCGTCCGCCTTCCCGGGAGCCTTGTCCCAGTGGCATTTGGCCGGAAAATCAGCCGTTTACAGTTGCGGGGGCAGCCCCGGTTTCAGCCCCACCAGGCTGCTCCGAAGTTCCCTTGAATCCCCTAAGTAGAGCATTCGAGTGACCGTGAACGACTACATCTAGGGGCCTATTCGCGGAATCCGTCAAGACGAATTTACTTCACACAGACGTCATTTTTCGCTTGGGGACAAAAGTGTGAATCCCCGCGAATCTCCCGCCCCGACCGCCAGGGCCCGCACCCCGAAGGCGCTGTGGATAATTTCCTCTGTGAGTGAATGCGCGTCGAAAGCCACCGCTCCATCCACAACTACGATCGCCCGGCCGGCGTAGCGTGAACTCAATGTTAAGTCATGCAGGGCTGCGACCACCAAAGTGCCGCCGCGCGCAAAGTCCCTCAGCAAGGCCATGCATTGCATGGCGTGCGCGGGATCAAGACCGGTGATCGGTTCGTCCACGATCAGGATTTGCGGCTCGCTGACGATGGCGCGGGCCAGCATGGCGCGGGCGAATTCACCGCCGGACAAGGTCGTCGCCACCTGATCGCGCTTGGATGCGAGATCGCACAATTCCAGGGCTTTGGAGATGGCAGGCGCGTAACTTTGCGGCAAGCCGCCCGTGGCGGGCAGCTTCGGTGTCAGTCCCAGCGCCACCAGACGTTCCACCGACAGCGGCCATTCCAGCCGCGGGTTCTGTGGCAGATAGGCCCGGGCGCGCGCCAGTTGCAGGGCCGATAGCTGCGACAGGCGTTTGGCATCCAGCATCACCTGACCGGCATCGGGTTTGAGCAATCCCGCCAGCACGGAAAGAAGCGTAGACTTGCCCGCGCCATTGGGGCCCAGCACGGCGATGAATTCCCCGGCATGGGCCTGAAGCGAGACCTCGCGCAGGATGGGGCGCCCTGCCCGCGTGACTGTGATGTTCTCCGCCGCCAGCAGGGTCATGGCGCCACCTTGCGGATGCGCACCACCAGCCAGAAGAAGAAGGGCGTGCCGAGCAGGCTGGTGAAGACGCCAAGGCGCAATTCCGGATTGGTATGCACCAGCCGGGCGGCGATATCGGCGCACAACAGTAAGAGCGCGCCAGCCAGCGTCGCCGGCAGCAGCACCCGGCGCGGGCTATAGTCGACGAACGGGCGCACCAGATGCGGCGCCACCAGGCCGATGAAGCCGATGGCGCCGGTGACCGAGGTGATCGCGCCCACGCTCAGCGCCACCCCACCCACGACCAGCGCCGCCAGACGGGTGAGATTGACGCCCAGGCTTTGCGCCTGCGCCTCGCCCAGCGACAGCGCATCCAGCGCCCGGCCTGTCACGGCCAGCAGGGCTGCGCCGATCATGGCAAAGGGCAAGACCAGCCAGACCTGCGTCCAGCTCTTGTCCGCCAGTGAGCCCAAGAGCCAGTTCATGATTTCATAAGCCGCATAGGGGCTGGGCGCGAAGTTCAAGGCCAGTGCGATGCCCGCTGCAGTCAGACTGGAAACCGCCGCGCCCGCCAGCACCAGCGCGACAGTGCCATTGCGCCCCAGGGCAAAGGTCAACGCGCAGGCCGCCAGCGCACCGATCATGCCCATCAGCGGGCCAGTGACCGGCGACAGCGCCGCCAGGCCGAAATAGATGGCGATCACTGCCCCAAGTGCGGCACCACTGGACACACCCAAAAGCGCCGGCTCGGCCAACGGATTGCGGGTGAAGCCCTGCAGCACCGCGCCCGACAGGCCCAGCACCGCGCCGACGATGAGCGCCAGCACCGTACGCGGCAGCCGCACGTCGTAGATGATCAGCCCGGCGAGGCTGTCATGCGGCGCCAGCAGCGAAGCCGGCGGCAGCCACACCCGGCCTGCCAGCAGCGAGGCGGCAAACGCCAGCACGATCAACGCCAGCAGCGACAGGTTCAGCTTCATTTCTGAACCTTCCGGAAGGCGTCCTGCAACTGTTTGGCCACGTCCGCGCTTTGCGGCACCCCGCAATCATAAAGCGGGCTGTACGAGAGGCGGCGGCCGGCATAGCGCCGCATGAGCGCTGGATGCACGTCCTGGTCGGCACGCAGCGAGGCGGTGCCGTCATAGGTATCGCCATAGATCAGCGCATCGGGATTTGCCGCAATCAGGCTTTCGACATCGTAATAGCCAAAGCTGCCCTGCTCGACATTGCGGGCACCCGCCGCCGTCAGGATGGCGTCGAACAAGCCGCCCCTGCCCCGCACATAGCCGCCGCTGCCCCATTCCGCCACTGTCAGGGCTTTTGCTGGACGACGGGCGGCCAGGTCACGCAACTCATCGTCCATATGCGCGATCAACGCTTCACCGCGCGCCTGTTCGCCCACCGCTTTCGCCACCAGGCGGACGGTGTCGCGGATCTGGTCGAAAGTCTCCGCCGGCGGCACTTCTACGATCCTGGCTCCGGTCTTTGCCAACAAGGGCCGCAAGCCGGGCGCAACAAAGGGATCGGTGAGGATCAGGTCGGGATGGGTGGCCAGTATCTCTTCGGCGGTGTTGTGATTGACCGGTATATGCGCCGCTTGCGGCCATTGCCGCAGCGACGCTTTTTCCCGCGACAGGAAGGTGACCGAAGCAATGCGCGACGGCGGCACCAGATCGAGCAGCAACTCGTCGGTACACACCTTGAGGGACATGATGCGCCCGGCGCGCGGAAGCGCGCCAACCTTTGAAAGCTGCGCGGCTGCCGCCTGCCCTGTCAGGCAGAGCAGAACGGCAACCGCGAAAGCCTCAACTCTCATGCTTTTCCTTGGTCGCTCCGGCTCTCGCCGACGCTCCTACAGGTTCACCTTGATCCCGCCATAGGCGCCGAGGCCCGGACGCAGGAAGCCGTCCGGGCTTTGATAGTCGGTGTCGGTGGCGTTCTCAATCCGGCCGAACAGCGACCAGCTGTCAGTCAGCTTGTAGCTGGCCGCCAGGTTCAAGACCGTATAGCCGCCCAGCTTTTCGGTGATCCCGCTTTCGCGCCCGATGTCGGACTGTGGTCCGGTCACCAGCAGGGTGGCATCCAGATTGAGGCTGGGCAGCGCCTGCCAGTCGCCGGTCAGGCTCAGCCGGTTGCGCGGGCGGCGCGCCAGCTGAAGCCTGGTCGAGGCGTCGATCGCGTCGGTATAGGTATAGTCGGCGCGCAACGACAGCGTATCCGTCGCCTTCCAGGCCAGGAACGTCTCCACGCCTTGCGTGCGGGCGCGGCCGATATTGCTATAGGTAAAGTCCGGCGCCGGGCCATTGACGATCAGGTTCTTGATGTCGTTGTGGAACCAGGTGGCGCCGCCGCTGACCTTGCCAAACAGTGACTGTTCAAAACCGGCGTCATAGCCGGTGCTGGTTTCCGGCTTCAGGTTGGGGTTGGCGCCAAAGCCGCCAAACAGTTCCTGCAGCGCCGGCGATTTGAAGCCGGTGCCGAAGCTGGCCTTCAGTTTGGTGCCCGTCGCATCGATCAGCCACGCCGGCGCGATGTGATAGGTGAGCTTGTTGCCGAAGCGGCTGTTGTCGTCATAGCGGATGGCGGCATCGTCATGAATGCCGTTGCCCAGGTCGGAATCCAGCTCGGCATAACCGGCATTGGTGGTGATGCCCGGCGTCGGGCCACTGGGGAAGCCGAAGGAATAGCCGGCGCGATTGCTGTCGCGCGCCGTTTCCGCACCCACGACCAGGGTCTCGCCGTCCACAATGCCGATATTGCCCTGATAGTCGAACTTGATGCGCTGGCCTTTCGACAGGCCATAACCATTGTCGGGATCGGCGTCCGAGGTGATGGCATCGGTGAAGCCAAAGCCCACGGTCTGGTCCAGCCTTCCGTCCCACAGCACCAGATGGGCGGTGGCGCGATTGTCGAACTGCAGGGTGGTGATGCGGGTCTGGGTCGCCGACGGAAAGCCGACAAAAGTCACCGGATCAAAGGCGTCGTTGGTGACCTTACCCAGGCTGGAGCCGTAATGACCGACAAAACCCAGGTCGAAATTGCTGGTGACATCCCAGCCCAGCTTGGTCGAGGCCTGCACACCGTCATAGAAATCGTCATGGCGCTTCTCGCCCGGCAGCAGCAGCGACGGCGGCGTGACCGGAGTGGCGCCGGCATGCACATGATCCACAGTGAGGGTGTAATGGAAGTTGTCCAGCGACCCGCTCGCCGAAGCGCGCTGGTTGAAAGTGTCGAAGCTGCCGCCCTCGGCCTCCCCTGTGAGCTTCAGCGGCCCATCGCCGCTTTTGGTGACGATGTTGATCACCCCGCCGATGGCGTCGGAACCATAAAGTCCCGACTGCGGTCCGCGCAGCACTTCGATGCGCGCGACATCCCCGGTCAAAAGCTTGCCGATGTCGGCGACGTCATTGGGGGTGGAAGGATCGGCGATGTCGATGCCGTCCAGGAGCACCTTGGTCTGGTTGGAATTGGCGCCGCGCATGAAGATCGCAGTCTGTCCGCCCAGACCGCCGCTCTGTTCCACGAACAGGCCGGGCACGGTTTGAAGCGCGTCCGGCAGGCTGCGTTCCTGGCGCGCCGCGATATCGGCGGCGGTGATCACGGTCACACTGCTGCCGACTTCGACAATGGGGGTCGGAATGCGCGTAGCGCTGACCACCACATTTTCAGACGTGCTAGGATCAATGGTGTCGGAAGTCACGGCGTCGCCCTGGGCGAAAGCCGGCGCGCAAAGCGCAATCAGGGCTGCGGAAGAAAAGAAAATGGATTTCATCAAACGTCTCCTGGCTCAGGAGGCGTTACACGGCGAAAGACTGGCTTGCTCCCCGCGCAACAACCTCGACTTGTCGCCATTTGCGGGGTTCACCCCGCTTATGCCCCGCACACCCCGGCAGGCCACAAGACGACGGTGCGAGGCAGGTTTCCTGGCTAGCCGGATCAGCGCTTTCACCCGTCTTCCCAAAACCTTGCGGCTTCAGTGACTTGTTGTGAGGGAAAGCTCACCGGCGACAGTTGCGGGGGCAGCTACGGTCTTTTTTGATGGGCGGTCCGGCTCACGCCTAACGCCTATCCCGTATTCCCTACACCTTGCACCTGAAGCGGCTTATGGGGGGCCGTCATCCATCCGTCAAGTTCCAGTTCCGCATGGCTGGTCCGGCTGACAGGGCAAAGCCCGTTGCGCTAGGCTTGGGCCAGCAAAAAACGGAGATCCCCATGCCGCTCGGTATCAATGACACCGCCCCCGATTTCACCGCCGACTCGACCGAAGGCAAGCTGCACTTCTATGACTGGGCGGGCGACAACTGGGTGCTGTTTTTCTCCCACCCCAAGGATTTCACGCCCGTCTGCACCACCGAACTGGGCGCGGTCGCCAAACTGAAGCCGGAATTCGACAAGCGCGGCGTCAAGGTGCTGGGCCTGTCGGTCGATCCGGTCGACAATCACCAGAAATGGGCCGCCGACATCGCCGAGACCCAAGGCACCGCGCCGAACTATCCCATGATCGGCGACACCGATCTGAAGGTGTCCAAGCTTTACGGCATGCTGCCGGCAGATAGCGCGGGCACCTCGGAAGGCCGCACCCCGGCCGACAATGCCACCGTGCGCAATGTCTTCATCATCGGCCCCGACAAGAAGATCAAGCTGGTGCTGGTCTATCCGATGACCACTGGCCGCAACTTCCAGGAGATCATCCGCGTCATCGACTCCATGCAGCTGACGTCCAAGCATAAGGTGGCGACGCCGGCGGACTGGAAACAGGGCGGCGATGTCATCATCACCGGCGCGGTGTCGAATGACGACGCGGCCAAGCTGTTCCCCGGCTTCAAGACGGTGAAGCCCTATCTGCGCACCACCGCACAGCCCAAGTAATGCGTGGACTGCTCGCCCGCATCGGCATCGAGCTGCCGATCTTCCAGGCGCCCATGGCCGGCACCTCCACGCCGGCTCTTGCCGCGGCGGTGTCGAACGCTGGCGCACTGGGCGCGATCGGGGTGGCAGCGGAAACCACCGAGGGCGCGGGCCGCATGATCCGCGCCACCCAGGCGCTGACCAACCGCGCCTTCAATGTGAATGTCTTCTGCCACCGGCCGGCGACGGCGAATGCGGCGGTGGAAACGACCTGGATTGCGCGCTTCAGGCCGGAGTTCGCGCGGCTCGGCGTCGAACCACCGGGCACGTTGCGCGAAATCTACCAGACCTTCCGTGGCAATGACGCCATGACCGAACTGCTGCTGGAGACGCGGCCCGCCATTGTCAGCTTTCATTTCGGCCTGCCTGACGATGCGCAAATCCGGGCATTGAAACAGGCGGGCATTTTGCTGTTCGGCTCCGCCACCAGCCTGGCGGAAGCACAAAAGCTGGCCGATGCCGGGCTCCACGCCATTGTCGCGCAAGGATACGAGGCCGGCGGTCATCGCGGCGCGTTCGACGAAAACGCCCCCGACGACCGGCTGGGCACCTTCACCCTCATCCATCTTCTGGCGCGCCGGCTCAGTCTGCCGGTGATCGCAGCCGGCGGCATCATGGACGGGGCGGGAATCTCCGCCGCGCTGAGATTGGGCGCCGTGGCAGCGCAGTTGGGCACCGCCTTTGTCGGTTGTCCGGAATCTTCCGCCGACCAGGGCTATCGCGCGGCGCTGGCCAGTGACGCCGCCAACCACACCATGATGACGCGCGCCATTTCGGGTCGCCCGGCCCGTTGTCTTGCCAACCGCTTCACCAAGCTCGCGCAAACCATCCCCGACAGCGATGTACCCAGCTATCCGATCACTTACGATCTGGGCAAGGCGCTGCACGCGGCGGGGAAAGCCAAAGGCGAATTCGGCTTTGGCGCGCAATGGGCTGGCCAGGGCGCGCCGCTGTCACGGCCCATGCCGGCGGCGGAACTGGTCAAGCTGCTGGCGCAAGAGCTGGCGGCGGCGTAAGCGCTTATTGTCATGCCCGCGCAAGCGGGCATCCATTCGTGTGTATGAGACAATGGATTCCCGCTTGCGCGGGAATGACAAGCTAAAGCGATGGCTGGTTCTTCGCCCGCTTCTTCCACTTGTAGATCGCCAGCGAGTTCTTCCAGAAATACTTCTCCGCCGCCGCGTGGCTGCGGGTGGCGAAATAGGCCCGCGCGATGGCGACAATCTCGGCCGGCGTGGCAGTGCCCCAGCTGTTGGGCCAGTCGCTGCCGAACACCACCCGGTCCTCGCCGAAGGTGTCCATCAGCTGATCCAGGCGCGCCTTGTGGGCGGCAAGCCCGCGCGCCTTCATGGAGCGGTGATCGATTTCCGACAGCTTGGCATTGATGAGGGGGCGGGAATGAATCTCCTTCAGCACCGCGTCATAGCCGGCCTGTTCGGCCGGCTCGGGATCGAGCTGCGGCAGATGGTCGATCACGATGCGCAGATTGGGCACCTTGTCGTTGATCTTCACCATGGTCTGCAGCAGCTTGACCGTGGGATTGGCGCTGTCCATCACCATGTCGGCATCGGCAATGCGCTTCAGCCCGTCAATGAATTTGGGATCGTCGACCAGTTTCGAAACATCGCGGTCCCAGATATTGCCGCAGCGAATTCCCAAAAACAGCGGGTCCTTGCGGAAGCGGGCGAACTCATCGGCGAAATCCGGCTTTTGCGGCTCCAGGTCACCGACCGTGCCGACAAACAGCGGATCAGTATGCTCCTGCTCCAGCACCCAGAGATTGTCCTCGATCCAGGGGCTCGCCTCCAGCTCGATGGCGCCCACGATGCCCAAAGGCACCGCATAGCGGCGATAGGTGGAGGGCAGCGCCACGCCATGCATGTCCTTGGCCCATTCCGGCGAACCGGCATAGGGCACGCCCTGCGGCCGGCGGGAATCGAACAGATGCACATGGGTGTCGATGATGGGAATGTCGCCCAGCGGCGCGGCTGCTTCCGCGATACTGGCCGAAAGCGCCGCGGCCGCGGCTCCTGCTAAAAAGTCGCGACGCTGCATCATTGCCCCCTTATTGTTTCGCCCGTTCCAGACCATGGCCCAGCCAAAGCGAATAGGTGCCGGGCTGCGTCGTGTATTTCAGGAAGGCGGCTGCTTCCTTGGGATGCGCCGAGCGCGCCGTCACCGCCGCCGCGCTGTCGATATAGGCGCCCAGCGAATCCGGCACCGGGCCGACATTGGTCAACTCATCGGGATGATTGATGATCTCGCAGATCAACTGCAGCGCCATCTGGCCTTCGCCACGCGCCACCGCCTGGCCGCCTTCGCCATTGTGGCTGATCTTGCGCTTCACGCCCGCGAACTCCGGATGGGCGTTCAGCATGCCGTCGATGATGCGTGCTTCCATGCTGCCCGAGGTGGGATCGGAGTACATCACGCTGTCGGCCGCCTTCAGCACCGCCGCCAGCTTGTCGATGGTGGAAATGTCGGGCGTGGGATCGCCCTTGTGCACGGCAAGCCCGATGCGCACCCGGCCAATGTTGATGCGGCTGCCCGCGGCCACCGACTTGTCGGTCTGCGCCTGATCCATCAGGGCATAAGGCATAAAGACGATATCGGCCGGCGGCGTGCCGCCCTTCAGCTCGTCGCCCATCTTGGCCATGTTCAGGGTCACGATATCGACCTTGACGCCCATTTCCTTCTCAAAGCCCATGGCCAGATCGCGCAGGCCAGAATTGGCGGTGACCGCCGGCGTGATCACCCGCAGCGTTACTCCTTGCGCCATCGCGGGCGTGGCCAGAGCCAGCATCACCGCACCAAGAATGAATTTACGCATACCTATATCTCCCTTGTTATTTCGAAGCGGACGCTGCATGCGCCCCCATATCCACATTCTGGGCTTCGGGGCCCAGCCACGCCAAGGTGGCGATCAGAAGCGCAGCACCCGTGGCGACAATCGCCAGCGCCAGGCTGTAATTGCCGCCCGTGCTCTCGGCGATTTTCGACTGCAGCGGATTGTTCACCGCCGCGATCAGATTGCCCAGCTGATAGCAGGTGCCGGCAAAGGTGCCGCGCGCCGCCGCCGGCGCCAGTTCGTTGAGATGCGCCGGCACCACGCCCCAGGCCCCCTGCACGCAGACCTGCATCAGGAAGGCGCCGATGGCCAGCATCAAGGGTGTCGAGCCATGCGACCAGAACCAGATCACCGGCAACGCCAGCAAGGTGACCAGGATGATGGTCTTGCGCCGGCCAAAGCCCTGGCTGAAGGAACCGAAGAACAGCCCGCCGACAATGGCGCCGATATTGCCGATCACCAGAATGTTCTTGACCACCAGCGGACCGAAGCCGTGCTGCACGCGCAGGAAGGTGGTGTAGATATCCTGGGTGCCATGACTGAAGAAATTGAAGCCGGTCATCAGGATGATGGCGAACAGCGCCACCTTGCCGTGCTGGCGCAGGATGGAAAATGTCCCCGCCTGTTTCTGCTTGGCGCTTTCGCGGCTGAAGAAGCGCGATTCCGGCACGCACATATAGATGTAGAGGATCAGCAACGCCGCCGGGATCACGCCGACCATGAACATGCCGCGCCAGCCGATGATGGGATAGAGGTAACCAAAGATCACCGCGGAAACCAGAAAGCCGGATGGATAGCCCGACTGCAAGACCCCTGAGACGAAGCCGCGTGCCTGCGGCTTGATCGTCTCCATCGACAGCGAGGCGCAGATGCCCCACACCCCACCCATCGCCACGCCAAAGGCGGCGCAGGCGACATAGAAGGTCGCGATGTTGGGGGTGAAGGCGATTGCGAAGCTCAGGACAGAATACAGCGCGATATCCAGCATCAGGACCGGACGGCGGCCGAAATGATCAGCCATGCGCCCGAAGATGAAGGCGCCGACCGGTCGGCAAGCCAGGGTCAGCATGGTCGCCACCGCCACATTGGTGATGGTGGTGCCGAACTGCTGGGCGATGTCCTTGAACACCAGGGTCAGAAGGAAAAAATCATAGGCATCCAGCGTCCAGGCAAGATAGCTCGCCGTCACCGTATGCTTGGCGGTCGGCGTCCACCCTTTCAGTGCCTCGAACGCCGCCATGCCATTTCCCTCAAGTGAATTTTTGTCACGCAGTATGTCTTAGATGATGTCGATCCGGAAGACATAGCCGCCGCTGGGGCTGTTGAGCGGCGGAAAACCGGGGCGCGCATATTTGTCGTTGATCGGCCAGCCCGGATGCTCGCCCGCATCCACGCCATAAAGCTGACCATCCAGCAAAGCGACATCGTGCATGTCGCAGGAGCCGGGCACGAAATCCACAAACTCCACCGGCTCGCCCTTCTTGATGTCGTATTTGATCAGCCCGGGCGTATAGCCCTCATAGCCCGGCACCTTGGGATTCTGGGTGCCATAGACCTGCCAGATGAAGTTGCCATCGACTTCGATGCCGTGCAGTCGGTCCACATGGGCGGCGGGAAACATGTAGTCGCATTCCCAGGTGACGGGGTTCATCCGCACCAGAGACTCCAGCCGGTTGGACTGAATCCACAGCCGCCCGCCTTCCGAATCTTCCCAGGCCAGACCGTGACAGGAACCGCCATTGTTCTTGGCGCCGAATGGAATCTGGCGATGACTGACCGTCTTGCCATTCATGTCGGTCTGGAACACGCCTTCCACCGGCGGGTCGGGCGGATTGTGCACCGATGCGCCATTGGCGCCGCTCCACACAAAGCCGTTGCCCACCGTCATGCCACTGCAGTCGACACACTCAGTGACCAGGCTGTGCAGCACCTTGCCCTTGCGGTCGAGCAGCCAGGCGGTTTCCACCCCCTTGTCGTGACGCTGCTGCTGGATCCAGAAGCCGCGGCCCTGCGGGTCGGCGGCGATCGCGTTGGGCCAGCAGGGCGGCGTCAGGAACAGTTCGGTGGTGCGCGCCTTGCGGCGCGGGACCGGCTTGGCCTGGATGCTGGCCAGGGTGCGGCCCAGCTCATCAGTGCCGGGCTTTTGCATCTGTGGCTGCGCCAGCGCCGGCGATACCGCGATCATTGCCGCGCCGGTCAGAAATTGCCGCTTGTCCATGTGAACTCCCAAAATCCCTGCTCTGTTGCCCCGCCCTTCGCTTTCGCTTCGGGCGTTCGCCGGGCAATCGCCTGTCGGCGATTGCTGTTTCCGGCTCACTTATCGAGAAAGACCATCACGGCCGGCGAGCCCAGCCCCAGGAACTTGCCGGTGAATGTCGGCACACCATTGGCGCCCAGACGGAAGGTGACGATATTGTTGCCGCTCTGGTTCAACGAATAAATGAACTTGCCCGACGGATCGATGGTCAGGCTGCGGGGATTGTCGGCCTGGGTCCAGGTATTGGCGGCGCGGCTGACCACACCGTCAGCGCCGACATTATAAGTGACGATGGAATCCTCGGTGCGATTGGCGCCGTAAAGATGCTTGCCCGTTTTGTCGATCAACAGCTCCGACGTCGTGTTGGTGCCCTGAAAGCCATCCGGCAGCGAGGAGATCGACGGGCCCTTCTGGGTCAGCTTGCCATCGGCAAAGGCATAGGTCGTCAGGCGCGAGTTCTGTTCCTGCTGCTGATAGAACGTCTTGCCGTCATGGCTGAAGGCGAAATGGCGGGGGCCCGCACCCGGCACAGATTTGGTGACAGAGACCTGGTTCAGCTTGCCGCTATTGGTGTCGAGCTTCCAGACAAAGATCTGGTCGCGGCCGGCATCGGCGCCCACGACATACTGGCCGGTGGGATCGGGCAGGATCATGTGACCGCGCGAGCCATGCGGGCGGGTATCGCCGAACATCGCCACCGGCTTGTCGGCGGCGGTGTAGGTGCTCTGCGGACCGGAGGGCTTCACCACATCGGTGGCCTCACCCAGGCTGCCGTCAGCCTTCAGCCGGATCACTTCATAAGCGCCGCCGGTATAGTCGGCGACCAGCAGGAACTTGCCCGACGGATCGATGCTGGTGAAGCACGGGATCGAACCGCCAGAGTCCACAACGTTCAACTGCTTCAGCGCGCCACTGGCCTGGTCCACCGCAAAGGCGGTGACTGAACCGCTCTTGTTGGGGCCGTAGGTGGCGACCTCGTTCACCGCATACAGAAACTTGTGATCGGCCGACAGCACGATCCAGGACGGTGATGTGGTCTTGGCCACCACCCGCGGGTTGGACGGCGCACCGGTCGCGGGATCCACATCCACCAGATAGATGCCTTCGCCATGGCCGTTGGCGGCGGCCTTGGGATCGGTGGGATCGCTGGTGTAGGTGCCGATATAGGCACGCGCGGCCATCGCCGCATTGGCCGAAGCAACAAGCAGGGCCGTGGCTGCGACCGTGGTCAGAAATCTCATAACATATCTCCTTTTAATTATCCGGCAGCGCAAAGACGAAGACCGCCGCGCCATTGTTGGGATGATGCACCTGCGGCATCAGGGTGGTGGGCTTGCCCACCGGGCTGCCGCCGCCAAGACCGGTTTCCACCGCGATATACTGCTTGCCGTCCACCGCATAGCTGACGACATGGCCCTGCACGCTGGTGGGAAGACGGGTCTGCCACAAGGTCTTGCCCGTCAAGGTTTCAAAGGCGCGGAAGCGGCGATCAAAATCGCCGACAAAACCCACGCCGCCATCGGTGGTCAGCACCCCGGTCAGGAATGGCGCCTTCTGCTGGAAGCTCCACAAGGCCTTCATGGTGGTGGTGTTGTAGGCCGCCAGCTTGCCCAGATTGCCGTCGGTGCCCGGCATCTCGAACAACTGCTGGGAGCCGCCATCGCCGCCCACGCCGATCTTCTTTTCCATCGGCTCGGCGCGCATCAGCACACAGGACTGATGCAGCGGAATGATCATCAGATCGGTCTTGGGATCATAGCTGGTCGACGGCCAGTCATGCCCGCCCGCCGGCCCTGGACAGGATGAGATCCAGTCGCCGACCTTGGCCTCCTGCACATCCTTGCGGTAGGTCGGCACACCGGTCTTGGGATCGATCTTGTCAAACACATTCTGGAAGACGGTCTGGGCGCTGTCTTCGTATTTGCCAGTGACGCGGTTCAGCTTCCACAGAATGCCGACCTTGCCGATGGTCAGCAGGTCCTTGGACGCACCATGGTCGATCAGCACGCGCTCGAACACTTCATCCAGGTCGAAATTCTCGCCCGGCGCGTGGCTGTAATACCATTTGAGCGTGCCCTGATCGGGGTCCAGCGCCAGGGTCGAATTGGCGTACAGCGTGGCGCCGCCCGCCGAATTGCGGCTGGCGCGAGTCCAAGGCTTGGCCTGCGCCGTGCCCCAATAGGTCGTGTTCAGTTCGGGATCGTAAGTTCCCGCAATCCAGGTCTCCGCACCCTGCCGGAATTCATCCGGCAGATTGTTCCAGCTGTCGCCGCCCGGCTCGCCCTTCAGCGCGATGGTCTTGAAGCGCCACGCCACCTTGCCGGTCTCAGAATCATAGGCGCTGATGAAGCAGTGCTTGGTCTCATAGCGATTACAATAGGTCAGACCGACCAGAATCTTGCCATGGATGGCGATGGCGCCACCCGTATTGGAATAGCCTTCCTTGGCGTCCTCGATCACCGACTGCCAGACGATTTTTCCGGTCTTGGCATCCAGCGCATACAGCTTGGCGTCGGTGGTGGGCACGAACACCTTGTCGCCGTAGAGCGCGAGGCTGCGCGTCGCACCATAAGCGCGCGTCGGCGCCGGGCCGATGCGATTTTCCCAGATCAGCTCGCCGGTGGCGGCGTTCAGCGCCTGCACCGTGTTGGCGGTATTGGAGAGGAACATCACCCCGTCATGGATGATGGGCGTGACTTCGCTGGCCCCGCCCTCATTCATCGCCCAGGACCAGGCGAGCTGGATGGTCTTCACATTGGACGTGTTTATCTGCGCCAGGGGCGAATGGCTCCAGCCCTGATAGGTGCGTCGGTACATCAACCAGTCCGCATCCTTGGGATGGGCCAGCATCTGGTCGGTCACGGGATCGTAGCTTTTCAGCGCGCCCGCCACGGTCACGCCAAAACGCCCCGGCGGATAAGACGTCGCCGGCCGTGCCGCCCCGCCACCGGAGGGTGCCGCCGCCTGCGCCATCTCCGCCGGCATCTTGCCGTCGGCAACCGAATTGATTTTCACCTTCTCCGCGCCGGTGAAGGCGATGCTGCCCGCCTTCGCGCCATTGGCCGCCAGCACAAACGAAACGATCCGGCGATAGATGTCGGCATCCAGGCTGTTGCCGTTGCCGTACGGCATCGACGCCTTGACCAGATTGTAAAGCTCATCGGTCGAGCGATTGCCCCAGGCGGCGATGAAAGTCGCGCCCGACAGCGCCGGCGCCTCGCCTGCGCCCTGTAACCGCGCGCCGTGGCATTGGGCGCAGTTTGCGGCATAAAGCGCGCGCCCGGCTTGTGCCTGATCGGCGCTGAAGGGGCCATTGTCCAGCGCGATGGCGGCGGTGCCCAAAAGGGCGGTGGAAAGAACCGAAGCGGCAAGAATCTTTTTCATGGTCATTTCGCCGGAACATCAAATTGCGGCAGGAAGCCGGGACCGGCCACCGGCACATCCTGTCCGGGGTCGGCGTGTGGCGGCAGAAGCCAGCCGGTCAGATTGCCGGTGGGCGCCTTCTGGCTGTTGATCTGGACATAGAAATGTCCGTGCCGCACGGCCGCCACCTGTTTGGAGGTCAAGGTCACGCTGCCAGACACGGTGCCCGATGTGCCCTGGCTCGCGGTCAGATCAAAAGCCTTGGGGCCCGGAATGCCAATACCGGGTCCGTCATACAATTCGGCCGTGGTGGCGGCACTTCCCAGCCCATGGAAATCGGCGCTGACGGTGAGTGTGTTGCCATCGAGGGTGGCATGCGCCCTGCCCTCACCGGAAATGTTAACGCGCGTGCCGTCGGTCAGGGGCGAGGAAGAAAGCCGGGTTTCAAACTGTTCGGCCGCAAGACAGGGCAGCGACGCCCAAACCAGCGCCAGCGCGCAGACACCACCAAGCCGCAAAGCCATTCCCCGTCCCACATTTTTATTATGGGCGAGTCTTAGCACGGCATCGGCGGACGCCCAACACTGTGCAGGCGCAGCATTTTCTACTTCAGGTATCCCGACGCGAAGCGGATGAAATAGGACCAGTTCGGTGTCGGTGTGTGGCCATACGGATGCTGGCGGTAGGCGATGTCGCCCTTGTCCAGGAAGGTTTCCATTTTTGGAAATTCGGTGGTCTGAAGTCCGGTTCGGCCATAGAGGCTCCAGGCCGGGCTGCCCGCGGCCGCCGCCATGAACATGCCGCGCGCATCCTGCCAGGCATCGCCCGGGATGGCGCAAGCCGGCTGATCGACATAACCGCCGCCGCCGATGAATAGAGGACGCGGCGCGGCCAGAGCGATGAACTCATGGCTGTCCACCGGCATGTCATTGGGTGTCTTGCCCACCGCGGCATATTTCAGGAAGTTGCCCGCCATCCAGTGGAATTCGTTGGGCGCGGCCACATTCTCCAGCGCTTCGCCATAGTTGCGGCGATAGAGATTGGCGCCACCCGCCCCCGACGACGAAATAAAGCCGATGGCGAAGCGCGGATCATCCACCAGCGCCACCAGCGCCGCCTTGCCGCCGCGCGAATGCCCCATGATGCCGACGGCTTTGCCGTTCACGTCGGGATCGGTCTGCAGATAATCCAGCACCCGGCTGTTGGCCCAGGCCCAGGCGCGCAGGACGCCCCAATCATCCAGCTTGCGGGGTTGACCTTTGTTGACCAGGCCGATGATGCCCTTGGTGAGACCGGCGGCATTGTCGGCCTGCACGCCATTGACGTCGACACTGACAAAGCCCCAGCCGCGATCCAGCAACTGCTTGCTGGAAGTTTCGGTCTGCGGACCCAGCATGATGCACATCTCGCTGCCCGGGATATGCAGGATGGGATCGGGCCCGTTGAGCGAGAAGCGCGGCGTCAGCGCGCCGCCGCCGATGATCACCGGCACTTTTTTGCCTTTGGTTGCCGCCTGCGTCACCACATCGGCCGCAATCTGGACACTGACCGCGGGATAGGAGGAATTGTCGACCGTGCCGACAATGTGCTTGACGATGGCGGGGGTGCCATCGACGCTTTTCTGCTCGACACCCGTGATCTTCCAGCGCACGCCCGGAATATGCGCCGGGTATTTGCCGTACACATCTTCATCAAACAGCGCCTTGATCTCGGCGCGGCGCTTTTTCCACTGCGCCAAGGCCGTGACCTTGCTGCCGTCTTTCATCACCAGCAGCGGCGGCAGATCGGGATAAGGATTGGCCTTGGCCTCGTCATAGTTGGCGAAATCCGGCCGGCCGGGATGGACCGCATTCCTGGGCGGACGCAATGCCGTGATGCCCAACAATTGCATCTCCCGCTGCAGCTCCGCGGTGGAGGCATCCAGAATGGCCTGCTGCTCGGGCGTGCGCGACCGCGCCGCGGCGTCCGACGGTATGATCGGTTTCACCTGGGCGAAGGCGGTGCCCGACAGAAACAGAATGGTCAGAAGCGCGGTTGTTGTTCTCATTGTCCGCCCCGGTGATAGCGCTACCCATGCTAGGCCGGGCCGCGGGCATCACGCAATCGGGGCAGCGACCGTCTTTGCATGCGGCTTTGCCAGCCAATACAGCGCCACCACATGGGTGATCATCAGCAGCGGCACATAAATGATCGGGATCGCATAGGTTGAACCGAACTGCCCCGCCATTGCCGGAAGATCGATCCGGACGGCGTCATAATAGTCGATCAGCAGATCGGCCACGCCCACCACGTTGAACGCGGCGACGAACAGCCAGAACAGCGGACGCGTGCGCACGGTGAAGAGCGCCAGCAGCGCCAGCACGCCGGTGGCGAAATCGCCCCAGGCCGCGACCGTGGTGAAAGACGCCGGCAGGGTGCCCGTCATACCGGGCAGCAGGAAGACCAGCCCGAAGAAACGGAAACTGTGCAGGGTGGCGATGGCGCGCTGGGCCTCGACCCGGTCCATCCGTTTCAGCCACGGCCAGATATAGGTGCCAAAGCACAAGAGCCAGGCGGCGTAGCCCAACCCCAGATGGATGCGGAAAATGGCTTCAGGTGACATGGAATCTCCGGCAATGGCGTGTGGCCCGCATCTAGCCGCGGCTTTGCGCGCCACGCTATCCGCGATAATGTCGACGCACCATGAAGCAAAACTTCACAGTGCGGCAGGGCGCGCTCGACGGCGTGGAAGCCTTTCTCGGCGTCGCCCGGCATCGCAACTTCCGCCGCGCCGCGGCGGAGCTGGGTGTCACACCATCCGCCATCAGCCAGGCGATCCGCACCCTGGAAGCGCGCATCGGCGCGGCGCTGTTCATCCGCACCACCCGCAGCGTGGGCCTGAGCGAAGCGGGCGAACGCTTTCTCTCCCGCGCCAAGCCCGCCTTCGAGGAGCTGGTCGCCGCCGCCCAGGCCGCGCACACTCTGGGCGCGCGGCCGGCCGGGCTCCTGCGCCTGACCGTGCCGCGCGCCGTGGTGCCAATCCTGCTGGAGCCGCTGCTGGTATCCTTCGCCCGCGCCTATCCCGAGATCGAGCTGGAGATCTCCACCAACGAGAAACTGGTGGATCTGGCGGCGGAAGGCTTTGATGCCGGTATAAGGCTGGGCCAGTTCCTCGATGCCGACATGATCGCGGTACGGCTGTCGCCGCCCTTCCCGCTGATCGTGGTGGGCAGTCCCGATTACTTCAAGCAGCGCAAGCGGCCGAAGACAATCGAGGATCTGCGCGACCACGCCTGTCTGCGCCTGCGGCGCACCGGCGATACCATCGCGCCCTGGACCTTCGCGAGCGGCAACAAAAGGATCGACATGGCCGTCTGCGGCCCCTTCATCGCCAACGATCTTCCCACGCTTCTGGGGGCTGCAACCCGTGGCCTGGGCCTGGTGCAGGTGCCCGCCCCCATCGCCACCAGCCTGCTGGCGGCGGGAAAGCTCGAAAGCATGCTGGGTTCTTTCGCGCCCACATCGCCCGGCGTGTTTCTTTACTATCCCAGCAGGCGCCAGATGCTGCCCAAGCTGCGCGCCTTCATCGACCATGTGAAGGCGTTCCAGGCCGCCGGCGGCGACGGCGGGCGTGCCCGGTCCCGCAAAAAGGGCGCCTGACCGGGGGATGCGGGAAAATTTCCCCATTTTCCAGCGCCCCGCACAGCCCGTCCGGGGTTATAAAGGGCGCATGTCACTTCAACACCGCCTTATCGGCACGGTCACGCTTCTTCTGGCGCTGGCGCTTGTGGTGGGCGCAGGGCTCCTGTCCCTGCACGCCCGCGCCATGATCGATCTGGAAGTGCGCAGCGCCTTTGACGGCGCGCGCCATTCGGTCAGCAATACATTGAAGTCCGATGTCGAGCACACCGTCACCCTGCGCCAGGTGGTGGCGAGCTTCGAAGGCCAGCGCCATGTGCGCGCCGCCCTGGTGAACGAGGCAGGAAAGACCATCGTCCAGTCCAAGATCGCCGAATTCGACGCGCCCGCCCCGGCCTGGTTCGCGAAGCTTATGGCGCCCGCGCCGCTGTCGGCGCGTATTCCGATTGCGCTGGCCAAATACCCTTGCGTCGTGGTCTTGACCAGCGATCCCGCCAACGAGATCGCCGGTGTCTGGAGCCATGTGCGCGATGCCTTCACCATCATGGCGCTGTTCTGTCTGGCTACTTTGATTGCCATGTCGCTGGCCATCACCTCGGCGCTGCGCTTCTTCCGCCGCTTCCAGGCCGGCCTGCTCGCCATCGCCGGCGGCAGCTATGACACCCGCTTGGCGCAAAGCCGCGTGCCAGAATTCGCCGCCCTGGCCGGTGGTTTCAATCACATGGCCGGCCAATTGTCGTCGCTGTCCAAAAGTAACCAGCATCTCTATGCCCAGCTCCAGAATGTGCAGGAGGAAGAACGCGCTGGCATCGCGCGCGACCTGCATGACGAAGTGGGCGCCTATCTCTTCGCCCTCCAGGTCGACGCCAAGGCGATCGCCAAGCTCGGCACGCCCGAAGCCGGCCGCTTGAGCCACGCCATCCGCGAGTCCGTCACCCATATCCAGAACCATGTGAAGAACATTCTGCGGCAGTTGAAGCCGGTGTCCCAGCTGGAGTTCGGACTGGAACCGGCGGTGGCCGATCTGGTCGCCTTCTGGGCGCGGCGTCATCCCGACATCGCCTTCGAGCAGACCATCACGCTTGGCCCCGGCATCGGCCGGCCCCAGGAAGAAGCCGCCTATCGTGTGGTGCAGGAAGCACTCAGCAACGCCATGCGCCACGGCGCGCCCAAGACCATCAAGATCGCGATCCGGGCCGACGGGCAGCAGCTCAGCATCGGCATCGCCGATGATGGCGGCGGCATCAAGCTGGGACCGGATGCCGTGGCATCCGCCGGACATGGCGGGCTCGCCAACATGCGCGAACGCATCCAGGCGCTGGGCGGCCGCTTCATCGTCCATCAATCCGATGGCGGCGTGCGCATCACCGGCATCCTGCCCTTGGCCTCCGAACGGATCGTGGCATGAAACAGGTGCTGGTGGTCGAGGATCACGCCATCGTGCGGGCCGGCATCCGCAGGCTTCTGGGCGAGCGCGGCGATATCGAAGTCTTTGAAGCGGCAACCGGCGAAGCCGCGCTCGAAGAAATCGCGGCACGCAAGTTCGCCCTCGTCATCTTGGACCTCAACCTCCCCGGATTGGCCGGACTGGAGCTTCTGCGCCGCATCGTGCGCCAGGCCCCCAGCGTGCCCGTCATGATCTTCTCGCAGCACACCGAGGCGATCTATGCCACCCGGGCGCTGGAGACCGGCGCGCGTGGCTTTGTCAGCAAGAATGCGACGCCGGAAGAACTGCTGGCGGCCATCGAAACCATCCTGGGCGGCGGCACGGCCATCGAAAAGGACGTGGCGGCCGAGATGGCGCTGCACGATCTGGCGGAAGACGCTTATCTGCGACCCCTCACCGAACGCGATCTGGAAATCCTGCGCCTGTTGTCGGCGGGCGACAGCCTGTCGGAAATCGCCGACAAGCTCGGCATCGCCTACAAGACGGTCGCCAACACACTCAGCCGCATCAAGGAAAAGCTGGGCGTGGGCCAGACCTCCGAGCTGATCCGCATTGCCGTAGGCCGGGGGCTTGCAGACCGGGTTTGATGTGTTTGCGTGGCTCTATATCCCAAAAGCGGCTATGGATGCGTGCAACGGGCGGGGCTGCGGGCCACACCCCTTTAATTTCAATGCCTTAGGTGCTTTCCGTGATCCTTCTGATCGATCCCAGGGTCATCGATTCGTGGCTGTTCGCGGTCATTCCCTGACCCAAGCTGAAGGCCGAAATTTCTATGTCCGACCGTCGTCCTCGTCCGTCTTTGTTCACGGCGATTTCCTCGAAAAGAGGGCCAAAAAGGGGGCCCAAATTCCCGGTGGTCAAACTCATAATGCTCATTGGGCTCACAACCCAAGATAGATGATCGCGCCCCGTCACGCCGCGATAACGCTTGTCTTCGCGGCAGAACGGGATCGGACTGGAGGATATTCGCAGACGGCCTGGCGGATGCCGGGACGGTTTGTGCAGGTCCCAGTGTCAGCGCCAGCCGCCTCCTGCCTTTCGCCCTGACCTGGATCGGTCGTCACGCCCAGAACGGTGACGCCCCGGCGGCTCTGCAGATCAAGGCGAGTCTGGTTGGCCACCTTCCCTTGCCGCCGGCTAGCGGCAATCAGGCCCGCTCAGCCGGACCGGATGCAGTCAGCCGCGCAGGCTCTGGAATTCGGCATCAAGTTCTTCAACTTCCCGAAAGCGGCCCAGACCGGATTGGCGGGTCGGGCTATGACCACCCGTCAGATGGCCAGGCGCATGCGCTTTACCCAATCACGGACGAGCAAGATGGAGACCGCCGCGGCCCTCAAATCATTGGAAAGGGCAGCGAAAGCAGGAGAATTTTTCCGATTATGTGTGCTGACAAATACCGAGTCTTACCTATATCATGGTACAGAAGGAGAACGGCCTTGGTCAAAGTACAGTTCAAAAATCTCGGTTCTCGGAAGGGCACCAAAGTTTCGAAGAAATCGGTCAGGACGACATCAGGAACGACGGTAACGGTTCGCCGACTTGACGCAGACAGCGACACATTTTCCGATGATTTTCGCTATGTATTTGAAAAGAACGTCGAAAAGGCCCGCCGCGAAAACAAGAAGCTAGCGCGTGCCGCAGGCGAAAAGAACTGAGCGCCCCCAATTTTGGATTGTCGCTGGCCCGAATGGATCCGGTAAGAGCAGCGCGTACGAAGGCGCCGAAATTGAGGGGTTTGGAGGAACGGTTTGGATCATAAACCCGGATCTCCTGACCTTACGAATTGCCGAAATTGAAAAAATCGAAAACCCAAATCTAGCGTCGGTCCAACGGATCGAGCGGTGGTTGGAAGCTTCGATCTTCGCCCACCAAACGATCGGTGTGGAAACGGTCCTTTCGACCAACAAATATCAGCGGCTGGTTGAAACAGCCAAGAAGCTGAATTTCGAAATCAGGTTGATCTACGTCATTCTCAACAGCGCTGATCTGAACGTCGAACGTGTCAAAATGCGCGTGGCAAAGGGTGGCCATCACGTACCAGAGGACAAGATCCGATCCCGCTACCAACGTTCATTGGAACAGCTTCCCTGGTTCCTGAACCAGGCCGACAGTGCGTGGCTGTTTGATAATTCTGGAGCCAAGCCGAAGATGGTCGGTATCAAAGCAAATGGCATTTTAACGCTGGACCCCGAAGCGATGCCGGCCATCAAAGCTGCCGCCGAGAAGATCCGAAGCTCGTAAATATTCGCCTATATCACTTCCTGACTGAGCGCTTCCATCAACGCGTCTGCCTTCGGTTCACGCAGGTACGGCTTGCGACGACCGTCGAAAGTGCTGTTTGCAGCCTTCGATTTACCAGTCACACCATGAAGCAGGAGCTGAGCCACTGGCATTCCTGGGCACAGGACGAGCGGAACTTCGCCAATGTTCGCAATTTCCAAGGCCAGGCACCCAGAAAATCTCGGATGGATCGCCGCAGCGGTTTCGATGACCAGCCCATGCCGCCCCAATGAGGATTTTCCTGTTACATAGCCGCCCGCGGTCTCTGGCAGACGTATCCACTCCAGCGTTATACCAATAACGAACCGGCCCGGATGCAAAATGAATTCGCTTCCGAAGGGAACAAAATGTTCTTTACCGAGATCTCGGAGCTTTTCATCTTGTGGCCGCTCACTCGTCAGACCAGATAAATTGATGCGGTCAATTCGCGCCTGTCTGAGAGCAAGAAACCATCGGCCCAGCTTCAGGTCGATCGAAGCCTCGGCGCGAGCCTCCAACCTCTGCAAATCAGGAAGAGGAACGATGGTGAGACTGTCCTTACGCGAGTGCCCCAGCTTTATTCGGCGCAGTATTTCTGGACCGCTTAGCATTCATGTCCCCCGTCATGTGCTTTCTGGCAAGCGTCTTCCGCGCACCCTCGGCACCCCCTCCTACCCGTCCCGTGCGCAAGCGATATTCAACAACTTCCATTGTTTTGAATACACAATCGCTAATCCGATCAACGACGTTGCGATCTATAAGCGGAGGCGATAAGGGCCACTTTCTCGGTGACACCCTTTTTTCGTAGAACACCCAAGCGGCCTCCATGATCTCCGGAAGCGCAAAATCTCCGTCTGCGGGGCATCCATTTTCGAAACACGCGATTATCGTGCTCACATTTCTTGGGTTTGGCGGCCGTATACCAGCTTTCGTCGCTATCCTACCGACTCTCTCTATCAAAGCAGAGATCAATTTCGAAGTTGCGAAGTCCGCCGCCGCAAGAATTGGACTGTCCGGCTCCGATCCATCTGGCAAATTGGCCGGACGGATATCATCAAGTGTAATACTTGGCGTTGAGCGGAAATACACCCGGTAGGCTCGTGCGATATAGTCAAATCTCGCGCCGAGCTTCGGATAATTCTAGAGCGCTTTTCGTACCCTGGAACAAAAAAATATCCGAAGGCCGCCATAGCCGCATTTCCAAAAAGGCGCACGGCAAATAGATCGCAGAACACTTCTTCACATTGCCTAAGCGCTAGATTTTGCGCTTCACCAATATCGGCATCTATTTGTTCATCAGTGAGGCCCCTTTTCTTCAGGGCCTCCCGGACATATTTCAATGCATCTTTTTGAATAGCGCGGGGTACATTGAGAACTTGCCACAGAGAGTGTGCGATCTCGTGGCCCGCCAGCGGCATCAAAAGCGCATTATCGCCTTCGGTGGCTGGAAGCCCGATGAAGATCAGCCCCGGAAATTGCTTCTGCTTTTTGTGTTCCATCGGCAGCGTAACGGGAGAAAAATCCCAGTCAGAAGACAGGATCAGTTTGACTTGGTCGTTCGCGAACAACTGGCGACACAAACGCCGCAAAGGATCATAGGCTTCGAACGCATTCCGGACATTTGTGGATCTGAGAATGAACCCAAGCATGGGAACGGTGCCCCCCAGAAGCGACCGCACGTTCGCGTACGTACTAGCGACCTGATCGGCAGACGTGTCTGGGCGCAATCTTTCCAGCGCCGTGCGCTGCTTTTGTAACTTGCGCTCGATCTGGTCGAGCGCGGCTCGACCATCGGGGTAGACAAAATCCTGACGCCGAAGTCGATCAAGCTGCACCAAGGCTCGTTCGACCTTGATCCACGCTTGATTACGGATTCGCTCGAGCCCTCGGGTACGGTTCAAACCCAATCTCGTGTGTGGGGCGCCACACCCCAATCGGAGATAAGGCTATCGTGGAGTCGGAGCATGAATTTTCTGAGGCGTTCCACTTTGCCTTTATCGGCGGCACTTATTTTGCTCGCGCGGTCCTTATGAAGGCTCGCTTTCAAACGCTGTTTGAATTTCGTATCGGTCAGTTCGGAAATCGCCTCTTGAATTCGAACGTCTGTTAGCCTCTCCGTGCCCTGTCGGTCTAGGACTTCCCGTAAAGCGCTGCGAAGACGGTCTCGCGAAACAGCATCAATAAGGACGATGTTGTGGCCGCGCTTTTGGTATGGTCCAGTCGAGAGCAACGCATGGAAAAATCCGTCGACCAAATCCGCGTCGGCGCTGCGACCTTTCAGAGCCTCGTCTAACTCGAACGCTGCATCAATCGCCCAGTCCGCCAGGCTACGCGGAATATCCTCTCGTTTGGGGACCCTTTGAGCGTGTGCAGCCACTGGTTGTTCTCCTATGTCAAAAATGCACGGAGACTCGCGCAATAAATACTGCGGCCACAACTGTGCGATTCGGAAGTGGGGGGCTCAATGAAAAGTTCCGGGAAAGCGCTCAGAAAACATTGGAATTTTGGGCGATCCTATGGGCCGAGCGGCTGCGGGGTCGATTCGAAAACCGCTCGCCGGCGCATCGAAGGTAAACAATCCACATCTTTTTTTGAGAGCCAAAGACGAACTCCAAAGTCTCACTATTTGCCAGCTCGGAGGCAGCCACTGTGGCCTTAGACGACCACCATCGCAACCTCGTGGGTGAGCGCGGCGTGCCTTATTTTGCGAACGACATTCAATATGCAGCTGCGAGCCATACGCTCTCCCTAGCCATTATCCCCTTCGGCAGCAGCCTTGCATCCCTCTTCCACGCTAGAGTTCGGGAGACTCCCGAAACAATGTCGGTCTTGTGACCGGGGCCGGTTGTGGCCAGAGATGCATCGACAGCATGCCTTTCCGAACCCGCGCCTCCCGATCTAGTGGACAGAATCTAACACTTGATGCCCGCGTTTGACGGCGGCGATGATTTTGTCTGGGTTTGCGGTCCATGTGAAGGGCTTTGGCATTTGGTTTGTCTCGGCGATGAAGCGGTTGATG